>Ga0164296_1000053_pt1 | contig 141991 bp, 126 predicted proteins | sample GEODES057metaG_FD_113533 | JGI IMG/M metagenome (GOLD analysis project Ga0164296, IMG submission 113533) | Dystrophic lake water microbial communities from Trout Bog Lake, Wisconsin, USA - GEODES057 metaG | ecosystem: Environmental > Aquatic > Freshwater > Lake | place: USA: Trout Bog Lake... | reverse complement strand
GGATTGCTGGCACGGGCATCATAGGGGATATTGAGCATGAGACCACCAACCGCACTGGTTCCTCCATAGGTTTCAAACTGATGAGAGTATCCACCTGTTGGCATACGGAGTTCAATGGGATTGGCTAACATGGCACCTCCCAACATGGGGCGCTGGAGCATTCCTGTTCCCGTGTTCAATGAATTCGCGAATCCTCCTTCGCATTTGATACTTTGAATGGGAGCATAGGAGCTCATTCCAATCGCAGAAACGGAATCAAGTGGTGCACCAAGATGGGATTCGTAGCGACCACCCATTTGTTTTGGAACAGGTACCGCTTGGGGAGCAGATGGAACATCTTGTACATCATGAGCTTCCACGCCAGGAGCAGAGACTTTAGGAACAGCATGGGCCGCGAGCATCTCACCAACGGGGTTTTCGAAAGAAGCAACCGCAAGGCGAGTTCCACCACGCATACTTCGGCGCTTATTACGGCTTTGTCTGCGACGCATGCTTCTCTTTTTACTATTCTTTCGCTTTCCACCAGCCATACCGGGTACACCAGCGTGACCAGGAAACATCGAAAGAAAACCAGGACGAACAAATGAATCTGCTACACAGTCCTTTCCTACTCCAGAATATTGTTGATACACAGGATTTCCAACCGAAACATAATCAGAGGGAGATACGGAATAACCGCCTCCACGGGAACGTCTGGATCGTCGCATTCTATTGAGAGGAAATGATTAAAAGCTAGCATGATGGAAAAAGGACGCAGTCGTAATGGGATTCGATTCGGGCATGATTCGTACAATCTGATATTTACGAAAATTCTCGTTCCATTCCACTTCAACAGGAAGTCCTGATGTTTTTCCTGCAAATAGCTTGCGGAGTTCCTGAGAGAGTTGCAATGTTGGAATAGAAGCCATTCCAAGTGATTCGCCCTCTTGTGCCGTTAATGAATATGTATCGGGTAGAGCAGATTTGGTGTAGGGAGTACAGAGAGCACAAAGTGTTTGTACCATATCCTGGCTGCGTTTCAGAACGGGTGCGATGAATTTGACAGGTGCATGCTCGGAAACGGTTACCGTATCTTTCCAGTACCATCGTGGTTGTCGGGAATGATCGGGCTGAATGATCCAATAAATCGCAGAGTTGTAATGAAGATTCCAATCTTTTAGGGCAATCGGCTTGACAATTTGGGGCTGAAAGGCCAAGAGAGGCTGATCAGGAGGAAGAGATCCCCAGAACGAACGTAGGGCATTCCATCGTTCGGAAAAGGGTTGATGAGACCAAAGATCCTTTCCTTGGTGAATGACAATGTCTTCAATCTGGAGAACGGATTCACCAGCAAGAATGTTAGCAAGACATACAGTAGCACCCTTCTGGCAAAACGTAGGCGGGAGAAGCCATCGAAAAGTCATTCCTTCCTGGCGCTCAGGATACCAGATGCAAGGGGCGAATTCATCCATGAAAATAAGGTACCCAACCGGGCGCTTGTCGAACTTGGGCCATAACCAAACGGTTCCCGATGAAAAAGTGGGCTTGGAACGATGAAAGGGCATGTGAATCTCCACGCGTTCTTTCAAGAATGGAAATGTACGAAAAAGGGATTCAATGGCCGAGATATGATCATTATCTAGGCGACGGAATCGTGGAACCTTTTGCTTCTCAAAATGGGGAGTGGTGTTGCTAATCGATCGACTCATTCTGTATTTGAAACGTATTATGGCTTTAAACTCATTAAAAAGCTGAAAAACTGGTGTCGTTGGCCGTATCATTTGCAAAAATACCAGGCATGAATTCCCCACCACCTTGAATGATCTCTGTTTGAAACGTTTGTGCGTTATCATTGGAGACCTGACTGGTATGACTCGCGACACCGGATTGAACCGCAAGAGAACTCATGTCATTAGAAGGTGGGGGACGAAACGCACGCTCGGGATGACGCAAATTCTCTGGAATATCCGAACTCTCCTGTTTTTCATGGTAGGGATCGGTTGCTTGAGGATCTCCATAAACAACTGCTTCATCTGAAGGAGCAGCGGCACTAGGTGCATTCGGGCCGGAAGAAGCAACATCGCGAGGGGCATAGATGGGGGCTTGACGGATTTCAATAGAGGCAGGGGCAGGAACTTCGAATGGCTCCATAGGAACCGGTGAATCATCAATTGTAAATACTCTATCACGGATCATCAAGTAGACAGCAAATCCGACCAACAAAATGGAAATCAGAACGACATAGGAATTCATTTCTCTTTTTGGTCTCGTGAAAATCGTATGAGGAATTCTCCATCATTTGGTAGTTTCTTGTTTTTGATAGCAGTAGGGCTTGTCATCATAACTGATGCAGATTTCCACTGTTGAACCGTATTCCATTCACTTTCTAAGGCATTCACAGCATCCAATGTATCTTTCTTCAAAATACATCGCATCCATTCTCCAATTTGTACGAGAGTTGCATAAGAGTCTTCTTTGATCAGGTGATAAGGAACCGTACGTACTTCTAGAAGATCCGAACCAAGCTGATCTTGGGTTAAGCGTTTGGCTTTCCATGCAAGTGCGCCAGAAAGTACTGTTTGATGTTGATATTCGTATGCGATGGTATGATCATTATATTCTTCCATAAACCAATTTGATCCAGAATAATAAGTACAGGTTGAAAGGGTTGAAATAGGTTGATCTGCCAGCCATACAAAAATTGAGGGCATGACAACTCTTAATAGATATATCAAACACGCTATTTAAGCATTCATCAAGGTTATACACTAGAAGATGACGTCCTTAAATACGGTTGTACTTTCCATTAAGGGTGATCCCAAAAAGGCTACACTATCGTTAACGGATGATCGATCGTTGACGATGGATATCATTCAAAAATATTTCAAGAAGAAGGAGGCTCCTGAACTCGTATGTCAATACGAGGCAAATCGTATGGTGTTGTCTGTGATTGGATATAAAAAAGGTAAAAAAGGGACAGAAAACAAGATTGAATTGCCCGATCCTCATTTGGAGACGGTACTCTTTGGAGATGCTTTGGTGATTGCATCCCATACTCCACGCTGGGAACAACCGATTCCATATACAGTCGATCAATGGAATGCATTCTATCAAGAACAGGGTGATGAGGAGGATGAGGAGGATGAGGAGGACGAAGAGGATGAGGAAGAGGTAGAAGAGGAGGAGAAATCAGTTAAAGATGATTTTGAGGAGAGCGACACAGATGAGAAGGATTTAATTCCAGATAAGGAAGAGGAAGCGGAAGAGGAGGCGCCGGTGGTGGTGAAGCGGAAACGCGCCCCCATCCATCCGAAAATCGATGCCAATGCATGGAAAGAAGAAATTCCGATTGATTCGGAGGCGGAATCCAATCCATTACGTGTGAAATGTCTACAAGCATTATCTTTCTTGAGTCCAATGTTCCCTGAGGAAGAGATTCGTAATTTGGAGAAAGCAATCTTTCAAGCATCGCATCAATATGCCCAACGACAATACATTGCACAAAACTGGAAAACTCCACAATTTTGCGAAGCGTATCGACAACGTTTTCGATCTGTCGTTAGTAATCTGCATCCCAAGAGCCCTGTTGGAAATACACGCCTTATTATGCGTGTTCAAGAAGGCGAATTTCCATTATCATTCGTTCCATTTATGTCAGCCTACGAAATGTTTCCTGAGCATTGGTTTGCGTTGAAAGATAAGTTGTTGCAACGCGAACAAAAGATTTTGGAAGGAAACAAAAGTCGTGCGACGGATCAATTCAAGTGCAGACGATGTCAAAAGCGTGAGTGTACGTATTATGAACTTCAAACACGTTCTGCAGATGAGCCCATGACCATCTTCATTACATGTCTGAATTGCGGAAAAGAGTGGCGTCAAGGTGGTTAAACAATGATATGAAATGGTAGAGTGGTACGTTTATTTTTATTAGGATTGATTCAAGGACAATATGCTTCCCACCGTGCTTTTACTCCTTTTTCTTCTTTTTCACAATCATCCATAATCAATTGAAAAAAATCAGACTCCATTTTTTCTTGAAGATACTCATGAAGCGATCCTTGTGCACCACCGCATTCAAAATGGGGATTATCAAATTCGGTTCCATCGGAAAAGATAGGTTCAGAAGAAGAACGTGGTTGATCTTTCAAATAACGCAACAACAATTTATGATAGATCTCTGCATCATGTACTCCATAGCCTGCAAGATTTAATTGGATTCCATTCACATCAAATTGATGAAGATAAGAACGAATTAATCGATTTTGAACATGACCGTGTCCTGCCTCAATCATCGCATTGTAAAATCCATAGGTTCGATTAGGAAATAGCCAATGAATTGGTTTAGAAAATCTTCGATAAATATCGATCTGTCCTGGGTGAGCCGATAAATAATGCACCGTTCTTAGATTGGGAAAAAAAGAGGGAGTCAACAAACGATGGACTCCTTCGCGACTGCAGTGAATCAGGGTAGCCGTGGTCGCATTGGGAAAACAGAGTTGAGGCGTAAAAGGTTGAGATCCGATTTTATATAAACAGACGTTCTTGCTATGTTGAAGATAGGAATAGATGGAACGCATCTTATAGTAAGAATAGGATGATGTCTTTAGATGTGATCGATTTTTATTTGAACTCCAAAATGTCGCTGAAGGGCCGATTGTTGTGCTTGGGTAGGGAGCGATTTATGCGATTCGATATCTTTAAATGTATTTTTTGGAAAAGAACATTTCTGATCGGCTTTTTCTTGGGTTAGACCAAGTTCCATACGTTTTCGAATCAATGCTTGAATCGACTCTCCAGATACGCGCTTCTTGGGGGCGGATATTTCATCGCTTTGTTCGAGTTTGGAGAGCCGAGCCCTCTCGGAATCGACATGGGGTTTACTATCTTTTGGGTTGCGGCGCTTGAGAACAACGGTGGTCCAATCTTGGTGTTCCATGTGTGTCTTTTTTGTTATCATTCCCAGATCATCAAATTTTTAAATCCAAAGAATCAATAAGTGATGATCTCGATGATCGAAAGAAAAAATATACCTATTTCAAAATCTATTTTATATGAACAAGAATATCGTCTTATACAATCGATACGTAAACGTAGAGCATTAAGCGATCGTCGTCGATCTCCGATTAAAGAAGTAAGAGGTCGGACAATCTCCAATACTCGAAAGATCCGTTTGGAAGAGGTCGTTTCACAATGAAAGGAAGCCGTTTTTGTTCAAGTTCTAGACGAGCAATGTCTCTTACATCGGTTATGTGCTTAGGAACAGCGACAAAAGGAGCGGATCCTTTGCTGATTTGATTGGCACGAAGACCAATGATTTTGGTTCGTTCAAAGTTGGTAAGAAAGGGGTATGTCCGGTGATGCTCATCTGCCTGGTCGCCTCCAGGTGGGGCGATTTGTAATGGAATTTTGGGGAGAACTTGCTCAACGTAATCCAACATGCACTCGGGATGTTGCTGGTAGAGTTTTTTGAGTTCAGGTTTCATCTCGGACCCGACTTCTTCTTCTGGAAGTTCTACCGCATCATACTCCTCGGCATCATATTCTTCGTATTCGATATCTTCTTCGTCTGCCATGGTTCTACCTTGAATCATGGAATTTAAATCATCAAATTTTACGGGATCATGAAAATTGATACCAAAATCATCTAAAAATCAGCATAAAGATTCCATCTATCTATTCCCTAGACATGACGGAAGTAGAACAAGAAGTCAAAGCATATGAGAGCTTCGATGATATGGGTCTAAATGATCCATTGATTCGTGGCGTATACACCTATGGTTTTGAGCGCCCCTCCAAGATTCAACAGCTTGCGATTGTTCCAATGCGTGAACAAAACGACATTTTGGCGCAATCCCAGTCGGGAACAGGAAAAACGGGTGCCTTTACGATCGGAGCGTTATCCGCCGTTGATCCATCGAAGCGTGCGCCCCAGGTTCTTGTCATTTGCCCAACTCGTGAGTTATCGCAACAGACGGAGCGCGTAGCAGCGTCGATTGGTTCCTATATGAATCTGAAAGTTCTTTCTGCGACGGGTGGTAATCAGATTCGCGCCGATGTTTCTGCGTTGAAGTCGGGTGCACAATTTATTGTGGGTACCCCTGGCCGTATCTTTGATCTGATTTGTCGTGGAGAGCTATCGGTGGAGCACATGAATTATGTTATTCTAGACGAGGCCGATCAAATGTTGGAGGATCTATTTGTGGACCAGATTCGCGCGATTCTGAATAGCAAGTTTCCACCCACCACTCGTCTGGCCCTGTTTAGTGCAACCATGCCGAAGAACGTTCTCGAGATTGCAGAGACATATCTGAGCAACCCTGTTCGCATTCTCCTTCCACCTGATGAGGTGACCTTGGAGGGAATCAAGCAGTATTATGTGTGCCTGGATCGTGAGGATTGGAAGTTGCCCGTTCTCCTCGATCTGTATCAGCAGATTACGGTGAATCAGGCGCTGATTTATGTGAATAAGCGTCAAAAGGCGGAATGGTTGGCAAAGCAGCTGACATCGCAGGGGTTCACGCTGGAGTTCATTCATGGTGAGATGGAGGTGGCGGAGCGCAAGAAGCGTATGGAGGATTTCCGATCGGGTATGATTCGCGTCTTGATCAGCACGGATCTGTTGGCTCGTGGTATTGATGTTCAGCAGGTATCCTTGGTGATCAACTATGAGATGCCGATTCAGCGCGAGAATTACGTGCACCGCATTGGTCGTTCGGGCCGTTATGGCAAGAAGGGCAATGCGATTAATCTGGTCTGCGGCGATGAAATGAATGCGGTGAAAGAGATTGAAGCGCATTATTCCACCGTTATTTCGGAGCTTCCAGAGGATTTGAGTGCATTGAGCGTATCATAATTAACCATTAAAAATATATATAGAAATCATAACAAAAATAATTATATTTTTGTTATTTTATTCGCGGATATCATGGCGACACGTCGGGCATGATACATGCTGTTGGAACCATGTATCGATGCAATCTTGGTGAAATCGATGCGTGCAATGACGGATGATACGCATGGACTGATTTTGTTCAATGGGATCTTGGCAGATCGTGCAATTGTCGTCCTGTGTTTGTAGTGCGGTAGTAAGAATGGTACCTGCCTCAATTTGTTCAGGGCTAGGGAAAACATGTACACGATCATTCAGGAAGGCTTGCATATTGATTGAACCATATGGTCCAGTGGATCCAATTCCAATCGCACCATAGTTTCTTCCTGTAGACCCAATTCCAACGGAAGAGGGTACTCGAATTCCAGACGATTCAGATGATCCGATTCCCACCGATGAAGCGCCAATTAATTCTCCAAGGAAGGTCATGATAGGGTCGGCGGGAGGAGATTGAAAGATAGAGCGCTGGCTCCTTCCAAGTTGAGATGCTCCTGCGAAGATGTCGCTTTGAATGGGGGCCACGTAGTTTGCATTCAATAGATCGTTAATGGATGATCGAGAAAAAGGGATAATGACCGGTATGGTCGAAGGAGCCGCTGGAACAGAAGGGCCACTAGGAGCAGGATGAAGGCGCTCATACTCTGCACGTTGCTCTTCATATGGATTATGCTGGGCGACACTGATAATATAATTCAGTACATCCCCTACATTTCGAAATCGAGTAGGACGATACAAGAGATCAGGGAAGTGATTGTGAAGATCGTTAAGAAGGGAAATCGAGTAAGGATTCGACATGATGGGGTTGGTAGTGATAACTTAAGCCCAAATCGCGTTCAATTTTTTAGAATGGCATCGCAGGATCCAAACCTGAAAGGTGTTGTCGGAATTCAAAATATGGGAAATACATGTTATTGTAATTCCACCATCCAGCTTCTTCGAGCCTGTTCCGAATGGGATGCATTTTGTTTAACGGAACCTTTTGATGAACAACTCAAATCGGTTCCAGAAGATAATAAAGATAAACGAATTTTATTAGCGTATCAAGATATCTTAAAATCTTTGTGGTCTGCATACTTGCCTGCCTATGTTCGTCCACTTGGATTCATCTCTGAAGTATGCAAAGCGGTGAAGGGAACGTTGTACGAATCATTTGGTATACCCGTTCCAAATGATAGTCATGAATATTTAGTCTATTTATTGGATCATTTTCATGAAGCGCTAAAAACGACTCGTGAATATGTCGAGGAACCGATTCCATCCATGTCAACCGATCAAGAGAGAATGCGTGTGATGGCAAGGAATGGATGGAATCGCTATGTTGCTAAAAATACCAGCAAGGTGGTGGATCTTTTCTTTGGAATGACGCGAAAAACAATTCATTGTACCAATTGCAAAAATAATACATATCAATGGGAGGTATTCAATTCGTTAAAGGTTCCTTGCGAAGGCCAGACGTTTGTAGAGTGGATTCGAAAGGAGGCAAGAGAGCAATCCGAAATCGAGGGATATGCATGTGATGCATGTAAAGGGCGTCATACCGCGAGCATTCAAGTGCATTTATGGCGGCTTCCTCAAAATTTGTTTATTACATTGCGTCGATTCAATTATGATGGTCGAAAGAATATGACACAATGTCCCTATCAAGGGGATGTTCTTTCGATGAATGAATTCTTTGCTCCTGAATCGGAGGCTGCGGAAGAACCATGGAATTATGAATTGCGAGGGGTATCCGATCATCATGGAACGCATATGGGTGGGCATTACACCGCCCAGTTCAAACACCCGATCTCCCATCAATGGTGGTGGATGGATGATGAGCGTGCCAGATTCTTGGAGAATCCGCAATTTTCAAGTTCCAATTACATCTTCTTTTTCAAGAAAATTTAGAAAATCGAGGCAGAGGAATCCGCTAGATTCTTTTTCTTTGAATAGTCTTCAAACCCTTCGGGGTTCGAATGATTCAAGAAGGTTGTTTCTACACGTCCCATAAATCCGGATTCGCCACATACACGATAGTGAATGTGTGATTCCAGTTTACCCGCGAAGGGGACCTTATATTGTTGAGGATCACGCACTTTGAGATGGGCGACTCCATTCGCATCCGAAACTGCAACACCTGCATTATCATATTGCTTATAGGCATCCATCCATGAATTCAAGCTCTTTAATCCCTCCGCAGCAGGTTCGGCGGCCCAATAAAGAATTTTGGTATGAGGTGTAATGACGACTTGCACTTCTTTCGTTGCTCCCGGAGGTTCACGAACTTGTAAGACAGAACATGGGACAAGTGTTGGTCCAAGAAAAGGAAGATAGGTATCACGATCGAACATGACATAGAGGGCGGAGAGACCCACTAGAACATAGAGTCCGGTTGCTACATGAGATCCCACGAAGCGTTCAAGAAGATTCACATTCATTATTCCCACTACCAGCCAATTAAGGGCACCAATCACAAGTAGCATCACTGCCACTTTATACAGCAATTTGGAAAGATAGAGAGGAGACCATACCCCCTGAAAGCGATCCTTGAATGACATTTCTACTGTAGAGAATCATTTTAACATTATTCCTTTTCTTTGAGTAATGGAATGCAAGGTAGATGAACCGAATCAATTAACTATGATTGACACGGTTGAAAAGAATATAACAGAAACGACAGCATCCATTATAAAATATTTATTATTCTTTTTAAAACCGTCTCATCAGGCCTGCTTGTTTTCCGTATTTCATTATGTTATCTTTGCCATTGGATTCTATGTTTTCTTTTTCGTAAAGTATCAACCTTATCGAATTATCGTGTATATTTGTATAACATTTGCCGCCATTAGTTATGAAATATTTAACAAGTGTTTGTTTACCTCGATTGAATTATGTTTATCACCTATGCAAAATCCAATTCAAGAAATCATGTGTACTTATTTTGGAGAAGCCATTGAAGGAAACGAGAGTTCGAAAACATTTTTAACAACCACGTCGCTTGCATTAGGATTGATTATTATCATGGATTTCATAAAAAATAGAAAACGATAAAAGATAACGTAAAGCCGTCTGATATGTTTCATCATATGGCTCTCGATAACGCACTTTTACAAAAACATAATGTACGACTCTACGGAAGTGATGTAGATACCTATGATATCATTAATGATTTTCTAGAGGACAATCGTAGTGAACAGGCGTTCTATGTAGTGGATCTGGGTGAGATTGTGCACGCAGTGAATCAGTGGAGAACGCTTCTTCCGATGGTCACTCCCTATTATGCGATCAAGTGCAATCCAAATCCGGTCATGCTAGAAGCACTGGCCTCTCTTGGTGTGAACTTTGATTGTGCGAGTGAAGCCGAAATCAAGACAGTGATTGAAATTACACAGGATCCAAAGCGGATTATTTTTGCGAACCCGTGCAAGATGTCATCCCAGATTCGATATGCACGTGCCAATGATGTGGATTGTATGACATTTGATTCGGAAGAAGAACTCTATAAGGTCAAGTTGTTTCATCCGTATGCAAAGTTGATTTTACGTTTGGCGGTGGATGACAGCAAGAGTGTGTGCAAGTTTAATAAAAAGTTCGGATGCCGTTTGGAGCAGGTCCAGGAACTGCTTGTGATTGCCAAGACGCTGAAGCTGAATGTTATGGGATTCAGTTTCCATGTGGGAAGCAATTGTTCTTCAGAGGATACGTATTACGATGCGTTGAAAACGGTGCGCGAGGCGGTCGATATCGCGAAACAACTCGATATTTCGATAACGATGGTGGATATTGGTGGCGGGTTTCGCGGAGTGGATGGTCCAGGTATCTCTTTTCTTCAAATTACGGAAAAGATCAAAGAGGGAATCCAGGACTTTTTCCCTGATCATGAGGAAAAGGGAATTGAATTCATGGCGGAACCAGGACGTTATTTTGCTCAGCGCACTCATACACTGGTTATGAATGTCATTGGAAAGAAGATTGTTATGGACAAAGATGAAAAAACAATCATTTATTATTTAAATGATGGAATTTATGGATCGTTTAATTGCATCATGTTTGATCATGAGCATCCGATGATTTTGCCATTCAATGAGCGGAATGAAAAGCAGTTTCGAAGCCGGCTGTTTGGTCCGACATGTGATTCGATTGATATGATCTCCGACGAGGTTATGTTGCCTGAGTTGGCAACGGGTGAGTGGGTCTATTCGGAAAACATGGGTGCGTATACGTGTGCGGCAGGGTCGAACTTTAATGGATTTCGAACCAATCTATTTCGTTATATTTTGAGGTCATAAGATAGAGAGGGATGGCGAATCCATATCATCCATATCAATCAGAAGCGAATATGATGGCAGCCCTTGAGGCCAATTCAAACCAATTAGAGAAGGCTGCACAGAAAAAACGAAACGCAGCAAATCTAAAAGCCGGCATCCAAGAAAGCAAAAAGAATGAAAATCGATATCATCAGAAAGAAACAGAAGTTGCATCCTATTTACAAGAAGCAGGCTTAGAGAAAATTAAAACAGAAGGAGATGGAAATTGTTTTTTCTACGCGGTACAGGGATATGGACAGATTAAAGGAAGACAAGAGATGTCCGTATCCGTATTCGATTTACGTACTATTGTAGCGAAGACCATAGAAACCAATCCTCAATTTAAAAACTATTTTGAATCACCTGATAAACTAAAAACTCATATAAAAAACATAACCAATAAAAAACAGAATACATGGGCGGATGAAGTAGATGTTGCCGCATTTTCGGATCATTTTAAGGTATGTATTGTTGTTCATGATTGGCATGAAAATAATCAGTTTCCCTATCACATAAAGCAACTTACTTATCCTGATAGATGTGATATAAAAAGAGATAGCACCATCATTCATATTTTACGTACAAACATGAATCATTATAGTTTATTGATGCCAATCCATGATCCAGAATATGATGCAATTAAACTATTTTTTAATGGTATGGTAGCCTTACCTATGAATCAAGACGTTGCAATGGCGCAGCAAAATCAGATTCAACAAATGGAAAGACATGTGGCCAATGCATCATATAATCTTTCAACACTTCATTTGAACCGCCCATATATGAATCAGGCGGCATTGAAGAAATCCAATGATCGGATTAAGAGATGGTCAGAAAAATTAGGTAAAATCGAAAAAATATTAAAATCGGTACATAAGGAATCACCTGAATACAATATCGTTTCAAATAGTGCAGAATTAATACGTAAAAAAATAGCAGACGAGAAACGTAAAAAACAAGGTGGAACGCGTAAACGTAGAACTCGTCAAGCACGAAATAAAAATAAATCCCGTCGACGATTATAAGTACATTCCATGGGGCAATGGCTCTTCTTCCTTCTTCTTGATAAACAATGGAACATGTTCCTTCTTGACAATGAAGGGGAGGGAAAAGTCCTTGATGTGAAATGGTAATTGAGGGGAATTATACATGCGGAGCATATTGATTTTCTGTGTCATTTGTTCGATGCTTCTCTTGAGTTCTCGCACACCCTTCTCGTCTTTGGCGTATTCTTCAATGACCTTTGTCAGAATCTCCTTCGAGATCGAGACTTTTTCGTGAAGATTCACCTCCTTGAGAGCGGTTGGCAACAAGTATTGCTCGGCAATGACCGTCTTTTGTTTCAAGTCATATCCCTTCAGATCGATGACAAGCATACGATCCAGTAGAACCTTATCAATCTTATTGATATCATTCGCGCTGAACACAAACATGACCTTGCTTAAATCGATAGGAACACCCGACAGGTATTTGTCCTCGAAATCGCCGTTTTGGACGGGATCCGTCAGATGGATCAGCAAGTTCATGACCTCTTCACCCTTCGGTGTCTGAGAGATCTTGTCGACTTCATCAAACATGAGAACGGTACTCATCGACTTGGAGGCAATGAGAGAATTCACAATCTTGCCACAGTGAGATGACTCGTAGACTAGCTGATGACCCGTGTAGGTACTTGCATCTGAATCACCGCCCAAGGAGATGAATTGAAAGGGCCATCCAAGCGCCTTAGCAATTCCGTTCTTGATCAAGGATGTCTTTCCAATGCCGGGTGGACCGGCAAGAAGAAGACAAAGACCTCGTCCGTTGGGATTGGCGATCTTACTGCAGATGAATTGCATGATCTGGAGTTTGGACTCTTCTTGACCATAGACAGCATCATCGAGACATTTCTTGGCAGTTTCCATGAATGCCGCGCACTTTTCTGAACCATCTTCGAGACGAACGGGAATGTCCTTGTAGACTCCAAAGGGGATGCTAACAACCTTATCCAGCCAGGATCGAAGTTTAAAGTATTCGTTGCTGGACGCTTCCAGTGTTTGAAGGCTATTGTATTTCGCAAGGATGTTTGCCTGAATTTCCTTGGGAAGTTTCATGGTAAGAATATTAAGCATGAGATTGAATCCATTGTTGCTGGCGGTGGGACGGTTTTCGAGTGCAACAATCAGCTCTTTTTGTTTTTCATCCGTGAGTGTTTTGAATTGTTCGATCTGACTGTCAATTGTGTTTTCTTCGACGGGGGTTGTCAATAATTCTACAAACTTCTTGACCGAAGAGGACTCTTTTTTCATGTTATGTTTTTTAGGGACCATGGCATCTTGTTGTCCCCCTCCCATTTTGAGAATGTAGGTAAACAGACCTCGATTGGCTTCCTCCTCATCCATTTCTTCTTCCTCCTCGTCTTCCTCCTCGTACTCGTCTTCCTCTTCCTCCTCGTCTTGCTCTTCGGTTTCTTCCAAATCTTCTTCCATTTCTTCTGATTCCGATTCCTCCTCTTCTTCCATTTCTTCGGTTTCGGTTTCGGTTTCTACCACTCTTCGGCGGGCTTCGACTTTCGGTTTTCTGCGAACCTCTGGATAATGAACCGTATTCTTTTTGAGTTCTTTGCTTTCTTTCTTTTTCTCACGAGCCAGTTCCTTATCGATACGTTTCTTTGCAAGAACCGCTGCTCGACGAACAGGTTGGCGAGGAACATAATCCTCGTCTTCTTCTTCTGAGTCGTAATCAATGAGATCACGAATGTTTCCACGACTGTCTACGCTACTGTCGCTGTCTTCATCATGACCGCCGTGCTTTCGCACGCGACGGTCCTTCTTGGATTTATCGGATCGCCCCATTCTATTTAGAAGGTTGTTTTTCGCCATGATGTACGTGCGTAAATGCGCCTACATCATGAATATGTTAATCAGTCAATTTTTTATGATTATCGACGATGTGTCAGACGACGAATCAAACGTGATGTGGTGCGATTCAATGAACGCACTCCCTTCTTGGCAGTCCCCTTCGCCTTCTTAAGAAAAAACCGAACACGGCGCTTAGTGAAGCGTCCCGCGTTCTTTGCCGCCTTGAGTGTTTTCGGAATCAATACCGTACTATTTCTGGATCTGCGCATTTCTAGTAAGAAAATATATTTTAAATTTGTAATGAGGGCTTAGAATCGCTGGATACTTTCGTACATATCGAGAAAGGTAAATCGAGCTTTATTGGATAGACCTACCATTTCGGGTTGACGGATGGTCAAGGGCTGAATACGTTCCATGATCTCCCCTTTTAATGTGGAACGAATCAATCCAATCGCATCATTTTCATCATTCTTCAAAGGGTCCACGCGAATGGCTTTCATGATTCTCATGAGACAATCTGCAAATTCTTCAATCAACTTGGTCGATTCGCTCATCTTTGTATTGGCTTCTACTTGTCCAATAATCTTGCTAATAATTTTGAGAAAGGTATCAATATCCATAACATTGTTTTTAATCAATTCTGCCAAGAACTGGGAATAACCGCGACGATACTTTTTCTCTACGTTGCGTTTGCACATTTCAGTGTAGGTTTCTGTTTGATCCTCTGCGACTTCCTCAAAGATTTCCATGTATTGTGTGTATAAATTTGCCATTTCGGTGAGTAGTACCGGGTATAATGTACTGAGTTCGCTTAACAGTTTCGCATAGAGAGGACAGAAGATCTCCTCACTTGCTGCCTTTTCAAATACAATCTTCATGAAACACTTCATCATGTCGGTTTGACCACTGTCAATGATCGTAGTAATGAACTCCTTGATTTCATTGTAATTGGAATGACTGAACTTATTTAGCTTTCCAAGAAGAATCGTATTGAGAATGGTGTCTTCCACTTTTTCTGATGTTTTTTTGAACTTGCTTACGTATTTTTGATGAGGGGTACGAAATCCATCCGAGGATTCATTCCATGCACAACGACGTGTATCATTATTGGAAGTAGCTGCCTCTTCATTTACAGGAGCACGATTTCCGAACGCATGATGCGAGGTACGATTATTAGATGGCTTGGAGGGTGCACGATGAGAATGGGATGAGCCACGCCAATCCACTGTTTTCCAGCCATTATGATCGGAACTTCGAACGGATCGGTGAATGGCTTCAATCATCGTAAGAATGGGGGCAGGAACCGTTGTATCCCGGATGCTCTTCCTTAACGAGTGGACCGTCTGAATGTCTTGGGTGATGGAAGACATAGTAGGATAGATTAGTGTCTGTTTAAGCTTGGCATTGATTCAAATTTTAGGTTGTGTTTGGATTTCCGTTTAAATCGCGAGGAATCAATCAGATGAGTTCGGTGGATGCAATGATCGATGTCGATGCGTTTTCTAATTGGCTTGGATTAACGACTCAGGCCGCGCGCGCCAGTCTAAAAATGCAACTCTCTTCCTGGTCCTCTGATCCGGCTCAGTTAGTACAATTACGTGAGAAAGCCAAACGCTTTCAAGTGGCGTTTCAACAGGATCCTACTTTTTTTGAAGCCTGTGAAAAACAATTTCAAGAAGTTGCTGCAATCGAAGAAAAATGGAATGGACTGTTGAATCCTGAATCGGAACTGGAGAAAGAATCCTATGGAGAAATTTTGTTTTTCAAACCCATCCTTCAGCCATTGAACTTTGTTCCGTTTTTTTTAACCATCTGGTCTGCCTTGAGGGTCTACATTTTACCAGGATTGTCGCTTCTGATTCCATTCTTAACTCTGTTAGCCCCATATTTCATTTTAACATTTATGTTCAATATTCCGATAACCTTTCAAAATTATATGGCAATGTTGCAATCGATGGTATCAGGAAATTTTCAGGCGATGATGAATCCAAATGCAATCAAAGAGGTTCCCTCTGAAAAAGGGAGCATTTTCCAATCGATTAAACAAGTTGGCCTAATGATGATTACTTTTGTCCAGGGAATCATCCAACCCTATTGGACCTATCATCATCTGAATTCGATTGATTCCATTATTCAAGAACACGGTGATAGGGTACTTCGTTTTCGTACCTGTTATCAAACATTATCCAACCTGTTGGATTCACATGGATTTACATTTTTTAACTGTCCACTACCCGAATGCTCAAATGAACGTGATGCAACCGCGCGAATTTTATTGGAATCTTCTTATTTCAAGATGGCACTTCGATACATTGGATCCTTAGAGGTTATCATGCGTCTTACCCATCAGAAAGACGTTCATCCTGTTCAGTGGGTGCGATCGGAAACTCCGATCTTTCGTGCAAAGGATACATTTGATTTCCAGGTTCCCCAAACCGATCGAAAAACATTATCGGTTCGTCTCGATACCCATCGTCATGCCTTATTAACCGGTCCAAATAAGGGCGGAAAATCAACCGTTCTGAGAGCCCTATCCACCAGTGCATTATTAGCACATACTTATGGATGTTCATTTGGTCATCTTACTGCAACACCTTTTGAAACCATGTTTGTTTGTTTGAAACCGGATGACCTACCAGGATCCAAATCACGATTTGAGCGTGAGATAGAATTTACGGCATCGACCCTAACCCGTCAGGGTCCCATTTTGGTATTCATTGATGAACTATATCATTCAACCAATCCACCCGATGCCTTGCGTAGTTGTGAGATTTATTGCAATCAGCTCTGGAAGAAAACAAAGACGATTAGTGTGATTAGTACGCATATTTTTGAATGGGTTGAAAAGGCACCGAACGAAGTTCAACGATTATGCTGCCCTGCAACAATCAATGAAAAGGGCGAGATTGCGTTTCAGTATCAATTGGAGGAGGGAATTTGTAAAGTCAGCAGTGTGGATACGTTATTGAAAAAGAATGGATTGATGCTATCGTGCGCCTGAATTGAAATTGAAAATCTCTATGAACCACCAGAATGACGTACCTGAGTGATACACTTACGATCGGTCTTGTCCTTGTTCTTTTGTTTGGATCGATCGCTCTCTATTTGTACACGTGTATCCAGCAGTCTGAACAGAAAATCAGCTTACTCGAGTCCATTTTGCTGGATATCAAGATGAGTGGTGAAATTAAATCCTATACAGAACTACCGGCAGACGATGCAGCACCTGCCACACCAAATAACTCCTCTGTTCATTCACCTGCATCTACGGAGGATTCATATGTTCCATTTGAAGAGGAGAAGACCTTGGAGGAAGCAGATGATACTGTGATTGATGTCGATGGTGATTTAGAGGAGAAATTGAATGAGGCGGCAGAGTATCAGGCGGTGGTTTCGGAAGCCATCGAAGAAGTTGCTTCCAGCCCTACATCATACAATGCTGACCAAAAGACAGAAGTGTCGTATGAGTCGATGTCATTAAAGGAGCTTCAAGCACTTGCGAAATCACGAGGAATCATGGGTCTGACCAAGAAGGGTCCATTGATTGAGGCATTGAAAACATCGGATCGCAGTCAGGTGAAACCCGGCTCGATTTCCGCGGTGGGTACAAATTCATTTCTAGAAAGCAGTGCATCCGTTAGCGATGAATCGGCCTGAATTCATTCCCAAAACAAGTAGTAACGATAGATGGATAACGGATTTACAAGAGATACTTCTCCGAATCTATTTAGCTCTCCTTCATTGGGTTCAGAGTATCGTGGAGCACATCAAGCAGCAATACCATCGGCTAAGAACATCTTTCCAGCAAGAGACAGTCGCTATCCCGCCCGCGCCGCGGCGCTTGACGATGGTCGTTTGGTAACCGATTATCGCCCTCAATGCTCGAAAAACATTCGTGTGGGACAGCAATTCCATACCAAAAAATGGATGATTTCACATGCCGAAGAATTGATGCATGAGGCTCGCAAACGTCAGGTAGAATGGTCCGGTGCATCTCTGCCTATGGCAAATACCGTTCCACCACCAGCTGCAATAGTTCGTTCGACCCCATTTTATTCCGAAGTAAACCCGACCCACTGGAAAGGAGGAGTGGGTGTAGAACGCGCCAATGCGGCCTCTCCCGATCTATTTGGAACATTTACCTATGCTCCATCCATTTCAGAAATTCAGAACAATCGCAAGAACATTTCAATGACAACGCGTGAAGAGGGTGGTCGTAACTCGAAACGTGGACAGTTCTAAACTTAAAGGTCTTCGATCTACCTAATCGTAGGGATAACCCTCATAAAGACCTGTCTTTCAAAGGTAGGAAGCGCATCTTATAAGTGTGTAACGCGGGATCGATACCCGCCAGGTCTACTTTTTCCGATCCATGTGATTGTCTCGGAAAATTACAATAAAAGCAACAAAGCAACGGTTGTTCCTACGCTTACCACGAATCCCGCCGTATAATAATACCATGCATTCTGGTACGTTTGAGCAGTATCAATCTTTTTTTCAGCGACTTGAACGTCTTGTTTAGAAGTTAAAATAATCTCTTCCATCGTATCGAGATAGGGTTGTTGTTCGGCCACCATTTCATTTAGAATTTGCATACTGTCTTTTAAGGTGTCAACATCTCGTTGAATTTGTTCTAATACGTCTTCTTCGTTCATCTACTCCGTGGCGAGAATCTAAACTGAACTCGGTGTTTATGAGTAGAATGTCGAGTGTGTTTTCAAGTGATGCGCTTTCAAACAAAATACTCGCATTTGACATTGGAATCAAAAATCTTGCTTTTTGTATTTTGAAAGGAAATGATGTCATTGCTCTACAAAATGTGAATCTCTTACCACCTGTGGAGCCTGTATCCTGTTCCAATTGCAAACTGAAAGCATCTTATCGTGTAAAAGACAATGTCTCGGAAAAAGTTTACTGCAAGCGTCATCTTCCCAAGACGCATACGATCTTGCCTGAATTGAATAAAAAGAAACTTCCTGTCCATTCTGTTCTAAAGGAACTAGTAAAAACACACGATTGTGAGACGGATGGAAAGACGAAGGAGAAATGTGTGGAAGCTCTGGCAAAAAAGTTTGCTTTTCCCTTTGATCAACCCAAACAGGCCAATGCGTCCCATGTTTCGCTCGAGATCATTCACGATGCACTTCGCCATTTTGTCAAAGAATCGTGGCCACAAATGATGGGGTGCACACATGTTCTCCTGGAAAATCAGCCCGCATTCAAAAATCCGCATATGAAATCGGTCCAAGTTCTCCTCTTTGCCTGTTTACGAGAACAGTTCTTACAGAATGGTGAAACTCCATCCTATCATTTCGTACATGCCAAGAAGAAAGTACAAGATGCGGAGAAGGGTGATGCAGGATATGCCGAACGTAAGAACAAATCCGAAGCACGTTTGATGGAACTCTTTGATTCGGGCGTTCTTGCTGCTTCATCGTGGTATGTGGAATGGAAGAAGGCAAAGAAGAAGTCTGATATGGCAGATGCGTTATGTATGGCGGTAGATCATATGGAAATCAGCACCTCCAAGTAGGGATGCCACACATCAAAGGGCACTACGGAGTTGCTATTTATGATAATCCATCAAATACAGAGTATCAGAATCCCTATCATATGGGTAAAAAGGGGAGTCGATTTGAAGGGTTGCGATATGGAGTCAAATATGAATGTGTAGAGTATGCCCGACGTTATTACATGCATGTATATGGAGCAACATTTAAGGATGTGGACAATGCGATTGATTTATTCAAGTTGCGTTTTATGACGGATGTAGAAACCAACAAGCGAATTCCTGTTCGCGCCATTCGAAATACACCACATGACATGCCTGACCCAGGTAATCTCATTATTTGGAAAGCGGAAGGGCCATATGAAGTAACAGGGCATGTTGCCGTTGTAGTGCGTGTCATTGGTCCATCTACGATTGAAATTGCAGAACAAAATGGACCGACTCCAAATGGGCATCGAAATGTTCATATTCATCATCCTCGAATTATTGGTTGGCTTGGAATAGAATAATGGACGCAGCTCTATTTGGAGTAAGTGCAATTGTCACCCTTGCGGTGTGTTTTATTGGGGTATTGATATGGAGAGCTTATGAATGGTATGATGATTGTATGCGTGAAAATTAGATGGATCCACGCGATGTTGTAGGAATATGTATGGCAGTATTATTATTCCTATTTTTACTGATTGATTGTATTACTCGATGTAGAGTACATGATTGATTTCTATGATATAAGAAATGATATGGGATTGGATATCAATTTCGGCGGGAGGGATGTATGCCGTTCCTGTTATCCTCACATTTATCACCCAAGACCCATTTCAGCTTTTAGGGCTATTGGGATTGGTCGCCACGTTAGGAATCGGTGAATTCATTAAACATTATATTATCAAAACCGCGAGTCCAAGACCGAAGGGTGCAACCGATTGTAATTTATGGTGTAATGATGGAAATCAAGAGGGTCGACCCGGTATGCCATCGGGTCATTCCTCGCAGGTCGTATTTTTTACTTCCTTTTATTACTCTCAAACAACAAATCCCTGGATTCGTTCCGTTTTGATATTCTATGCCCTTGCTGTCATGTATGCGAGGTATGCGAAGTATTGTCACACGATTCCGCAAATCGCCACGGGTGCGCTTCTAGGATTCCTTGTTTCCAGGTGCGTCTATCATCGTGCTTAAAAAAGACGTTATAAGGAAAGAATATGAGCAGCGTATCCCTCTCCGATATGCAAAACTTCGTAGAAAACATGGGCTCATCCGACATTCAAATTAGTTCCAACATTGGAAATGTCATTGAATTGGGAGGTGAGGATCTTGGAGACGATTTGGGAATCGGATTATTATCGAATCGTCCGTCTCGTCCGGCTCCTCAAGCACCTGCCTTTCAAAAAATTGATGATATCGGTATTGGTTCATTGGAGCCAATGGAGTCCATTTCATTTGATATTCCGGAATCAAAGAATGAGAATCCCCTCCCAGATGTATTTATTAACAAGGAAACGGGTGGATTTTCAAATGATCAATCTGCATCAGGTCCTTCGATTCAGTTGGCAGCGGCGAACCGAATGAGCCCGGATGAAGAGAAGAAAAAGAAGATTGAGCTGATTAACAAGTTGAATCGTTTGGAAGGAAAGGGTTATACGTTGACAAAACGATTTACAATGGATAATGCATTGGAGGAGATTCAGCAGGAATTGGATCGTTTGGTGGATGCTAAGAATTTGGAGGCATCGTTGCGATTCCAGCGTCAATGTCTGATGGGTGTGGTGACGGGTGCCGAGTTCATGAACAGCAAGTTCAATCCATTTGATTGGGATCTGGATGGTTGGTCCGAATCGGTGCATGAGAACATTGAGGATTTTGATGAGGTATTTGAGGAGCTGTATGACAAGTATAAGGGTCGTGGCAACATGCCACCCGAGGCAAAACTTCTCATGTCGCTCGTGGGAAGTGGTTTCATGTTTCATATGAGCAATTCGTTCTTTCGCTCGAAATCAAACAATTTCGATGCAGGAGACATTTTCAAGAACAATCCACAATTGGCGAAACAATTTGCCGCCGCTGCGGCTCAACAGGCGGGTCCAGGATTTGGTAATTTTATGGGCGCGGCCATGGGTGTACAAGGCACACCACAGCAAGGTCCACCTGTATCGATGGGACCCCCTCCTATGTCCAACCCAGGTCCATTTTACCAGTCTTCGGCACAGATGCCACCTCAAGTTCCACAGATGATGGCCGCAGCGCAATCGGCACCAGGCCCTCGTAGAGAGATGAAAGGTCCATCTGGAATTGATGACATTTTGAAGACCTTCCAAGAGGTTCGTTCTGCCGAGCTGGATCCACTTCCACCAATGTATAATCAGCCCTCTCCAAGTATGAACCAGCCCGCCATTCAAGCTATGCATGCCGTAGAGGACATTACCAGTGTTCATTCCGGTGATATTTCAGACAATGACAGTGTACGAACGGGAACTACGGGTCAGCGTCGTGGTCGCAGAAAGGCCAGTGCACCGGTTGGAAACACCATGACACTCAATTTGTAAATAGAATCTAACTAATTTTTTACGTAAATTACGTAATCAATTACTTATCGTCGAAGAAGTGCCATATTGGCTGCATAGACATCGGTATGAAGAATTTCATCTTCATTGTCTTCGGGAAGGGAACTCGCGCCTGTTCGTTGGGCTTTGGCGGAGAGACGTTGAAAGATTTCACGTTCTTCCACGGTCATTTGTTCTTTTGATTGATTGGGATCTGCACAGGTAGATCCAGCTTGTCCTCCTTGTCCAAAGAGGCACATTGCAGAATTCTCATTAAAGAGATATCCGAGGAGCAACACCACGACAAGGGTCGCCCAGAAGGATACCCAGATGCTACGTGTTCCCACAAAGAGAACGGTAAAGATAAGAACGCGGCGAACCCAGGGATGTTGTAAGAATTGTTCCTGTTGTTTGGTGACTTCCAGCCCAATGAAACGTCCGCCTAAGTTTAACATCAACATCATGAGACCAATAAAATACGGATTGCTGTTGAATAAATGTAGAATACTGTCTAATGGGCTCATGGCCACGACGGTCTGAAGGGCCGGAGCAGCAAGAGCACCCGGAAGACTCATCCTGTTAATAGGAAAGCTCTTCTCATAGGTTTGGCAACGGGCTAATCAGGAGATTCATGTCGCTTAAATAAAAAAAGACAACGATGGCCAATAAGATACCGATACGGGGACACCATGATGCACCTGCCAATAGGAGTAAAACAACGAGGATACGCCACCATGGATAGGTATACAAATGAGCAAGTTTGGAATGATATTCTTCTTCAAAGACGGCGCTATATGGAATAAGAAAGGCAATGATCAAGAGGATCACGATGGCACGATAGATACCATCGGAGGAACCGTTCACTTGGAGCCACGCGGGAGATCTCATTACTATGGACTCCGATTAGTCTTCGATCGCACTGGTCATGATTCGGTCGACGGCAATCTTCTTTGGTTTCTCTCCTAGAATCGATTCTACAAACCATTGCTTCTTAACGGTTTTCTTCTCAGAAACCGTACCTCCTCCATCAAATCCTTCCAGTGTTCGGCTCGCTCCATTGATAAGGAGAAGAAAGGCCATAGCAGTAAGAAGTCCGTAGACCCATCCCATGGAGTGAGCCACGACATAAACCATTCCGATTCCAAAAATACGTCCCAGAACGGAATCAGCAAAGGAACGAATCTCTCCGGAAATGATGGGAGCATATACAATGGATAAGATCAGTACAACACCGAACATCAAACGGTAAGGAGAATCGAATTGTTCTGTTAAAAACGAAGGCAACGTAAGTGCACCACCTTGTTGCGCCATTCTGATAACATGAGTGATTTGTTCGGATCGTTGTTAGGCTCAACAATGGGACGATAAGACCATGGTTGAATTGTCTTTTAGAAGAATGATTGCAATTGGTAGTAGGCGATGAACTATTGCGCGTTGGACGATGCCTTTCAGGCGATCGGAGGGGCACCCTCTCCGGGATGTTCAATGGATGCCGCCTCGAAAGCGGCAAGGAAAGAGGAACGCCGAAAAGCCCGACGCTGTAAGGGGCCGGCAGCGACCTATCTCGATTTGGATCCGGATCGTCCGTCTTCAAAGAATGAAACCGTTCCTGCGATGAATTCTGCCATTGGAATGACGGAACATGTTCCCGTGACGGCACAATACGGATTTACGGAACCGTTTACTCATAAAAAAGGGCATGTTGATCAAAACGTACCCAATTTTGATAAGGATCCATTATATGATTATGTCAAGACACAGGTGGGAGATCATATGATGATGGTAAAAACACCAGAAAAGGAGGCATTGGAAACAATGGAAGCTCCTAGTCGTAAAAAGTATTTTGGTGCATCCATGGAGGATGGCGATGATGGATTTGCGGATTATGTTCCCGAAGAAAAAGAAGAACTATCTGATTTTCGCACAGCGTTTGATCATTTGGGAGTGGGAAAGGCAGGATCGAGCGCGGTTCTTCCAAATGCTTCGGCCAATATGTATTGGAAACCATTAACACGAACGGGGGCACAAACCGCATTTGTGGAGCATTTACCGCCTTCTCATGGTTCTCGTACTTCACATAAGGATCAGGGATCCATGAGTGAGGTCATGAAGAAGATTGATAAATTGTTTGCACGATTGGAAGACATGAATTCATCCACCTCTCCTGAGCAGGCGACTTCCGAGATTATGATGTTTGTGTCAAGTGGAATCTTTGTTCTCTTTTTAATGGATTTAATGGTGAAGAAGGGAAGCACCATGCGATTCTAATTCAACATAAATCAACGATATCATGGGTCATGATGAGATTGATTTAGTACTTACTTTATTTTCGAGTACGTGTCATACGTTTTCGTGTCTGTATTTTCTTACGACTCTGTCGAGTTTTCTTTCTTGTTCCACCTCTCGATCGATAAATGGCTTTTTCATTAGCGGTGAGGGGTTGTCCCAATGCCACTTTTAGTTTGATTTGGTCTATTTTTTTCTGTTTTGCTTTTTTAACTGCATTTTGTTTTTGTTGTTCACGCTTCATGAATTGTTCCATTCCTTTTGGCATTTTTGATGGATTAGAAGAAGACTTTGGTTCAGGGGGAGGCAGGGGGGCCGATTTGGGCGCAGGCATAACACTGATTTTTTTAGAAAGAGTGGGAGCCCCTTCCAATGAGCTTGGATTAAATGGTTTGGAGAGTTGTTTTTGAGCGGCTTTTGCCTTCGCCTCGGCTTCTAACGCTGCTTTCCTACCCGCTAACGCCTCTTCTTGTTCTTTTCTTTGTTGATTTGCTTTCGCCTTTTCTGCGGCCGCGATCTTAGCGCGTGCACGTACGACAACAGGATCGTTTTCCATGTTTTTATAATATTTATTTTGGGCACGTCCAAATGCATTTGCATATCGTTTCGGTGTATGATTCGCTGTAGGAACAGGGGTAGGTTCAACTGGTGCAACATAGGGTTTCATTCCTGCTTGCTCCACGTATGTGTTTAATCCAGAAAGGGAAGGAGCTTTCTCTTCTGGAACAACATTTGGAGATGTAGAAGGAACAACTGGTTCTTCTGCATGAACAAATTGATCTTCATCGATGGGTGATACGGAAGAAGATGTAGATGCAGATGGTATAGAGATCGGCTCTTCCGCAAGTCCTTGACGTTTCATTTCGTTTTGAATCAATCTCTCGTTTTCATTCTGTTGTTTCTTTTGTGTTGCCATTTCATTTTTGAATTGTTGATTGAATGGAACAACTGAATTTTTTACATTTACTGGTCGAGATGTGGATTCAGGAGACTCTTGGGAGACTTGTAAGGGTTCAGATGGTTTCGTTGCTTGCATTTCTTGTGTCAAAGGGGATACTTGAACACCTGCAAGTGCATTGTTAAGAGCTTTCTTTTTAAGAAAATTGGGATGAGTTGCTCTACTTTCAAACTCACTGGCGATTTGAGGAACAGTACCCGTTCTAACTTGTACTTCTTTTTCTTTGTTGGCAGCTTTTTTGGCAGCGAGTTTGGCATTTAGATTGGCAATGGCAGATTGTCGAGAACCCAATAAGGATGAAAAATTCAAACGAGAATTTTCAGAGGTTCGTGCACGCGGTTTTGGTTTTGAGGTAGATCCATTCGAAACACTTTCACTTAGCATAATGGGCTCGATTTCTTCTGACTCATTGGAACTCTTATCTGTCGCTTCACTTGTCGCTTCACTTGTCGCTTCACTTGTCGCTTCACTTGTCGCTTCACTTGTCGCTTCACTTGTCGCTGCTTCTTCTACACGAGCTTCCTCCATTTCTTTTTCTTCTTCCTTCTTTGCTATTTTTAGTGCAGCATTGGCCCTCTCTCTGGCCTCTTTAGCAGCAGCTTCTCTTCTTTCTAATTCTTCTGTTGCCTTGCGTAATTCTTCATCTAATCGAGCCAATTCAGCTTCGTCTTCATTTAATTCCTGAATCATATCTTTTGCGTCAATTGCGATGGGTTGAATCTGACCGTCCGATGAAGCACTGGATATCCCGTTTAATTGTTCTAAAAGAGATTCTGTATTGAGAAGAGTTTGAGAGGAAGAAGATTTTGGAGAAGGAGGTGGAGATTCATTATTAATCTGAATAGGAGAATCACGATTCTTGACAAGAATCATGTATAAACGCACAAGTTCTTGATATGACATGGTTTCATTTAAATATTTACAATAGATATCAAATCGTTTATTAGAAACCGTCAACAATTCATCGTAAAACGATTGTTGTGATTGGTAATTGGTTTCTATATTTCTTTTATCGTACCATTCAGACAATTGTCCAAATACAGGATATCGATCCGCCAAATTGAATTTCTCTATTTTTTCGGTTATTTGTTTGAGTGCATCCATTAACAATACCTGATTGTGTTTCTTATCCTCCGCATCGAGTTCTTTTTTGTATACTTTTCCAGTCAAATCATAATGACTCTGTTTTTTGAATAAGGAATCTTCAGGTTCAATCTGTTCACGTGGATTGACAGGTTCTCCCTTATCAAAATACACATTATCAATGATTTCATCCCATTTGTCCTTTGTCATAGAATAGGCATGATTTACCATTTTTTCAAAATAATCGTGAATACTGTCCAAACGTTCGTTTATCAAATCGCGAATCGTACTAAGTTCTTTGAGTATAAGTGAATCACTTTGCACATCATTCATTGATTGTTGAATGATTCCCAGTGGTTTTTGAATGGCATCCGTGATTGATTGATCATATACAGAAGTTGATTGTACATATTGAACAAAGGATGACAATATGTGATTACGATACGATAGCATATGGGTTTGATAGTTATCTTGATTGGCAGTATTTATGTTTTTAAAAGGAGATGCCTGATTGATAATAGGACGTTTCATTTTAGAGTAGAATGGTTTTCGAATGTATTCTATCACCCCTAATACCATACTTTTCAGTTGTTGTATAGATATGCCATTCAAAAAAGGATGATGAAAATCAAATAATTCAAATTGGACAAAGGAAGTATCATTCGGCTGTTTGTATTTTTTTCGATCAATGTGAACCGTTCCTGAAACCAGTATCGGTTCTGGAATACTATCTTCTGTTTCACTTTCTTGTTGTTTCAATACATCTTCTTTGTATAGAAGTTTTACAAATTGATAGGAAAATACATCATCGTCAAGGGAAAGGGTATGTTGATCAAATAATTGATATCCGTTGAGTCGCACAGGTCCAATTTGCGATAGTTGATATAAATTTTTATCGGTAGAGGCAAATGGTACTAAAAATTCAAGCCCTTGTTGAAAGCAAATAAAGAGGGCACGTTCATCTGGAGTAAGTTTATCTTTCAGTACAGGTTGAATCCATTTTTCATAGATTTCCATTTTACTCTTATTATCTGGAATACGATCGTCTATGATGTGCATCGTGTCATCATCACGAAGCACATCTTTTGGAAAATGGATGGTCCAATTTCTTGTACGAGGAAAATCTTTTATGAATTGAAAATCAGGATGTTTGTCTTTAATTGTACTATTATATAGTTTTGTCATCCATGTTCTTGCACATACTGAATTTTTACTGAGAAAAGATGAATAATAAGGATTGGTTTCATCACGATCAAACAATAGATCAATTGCATGTCTTTCATTCTCACCAAAAGCATCTTTTGTATTGATTTTACTCAATAAATCATATGCCTCAGGTTGAAATGTAGATTCATCGGATTCATCGATAATTGTTCCAATTTCACCGATTCTTTCTTTATAGGGAAGTTTAGGTTCAACGATATTGGTAGAAGGATGTATTACCTGAGCAGCTGCCTGCGAGGCTTCCTCTACTACATGAATGACTGCATCAGGATCCAACGAATCTTTTTCCATCTCTATCACCGCTTGGTCTGCCTCTTTTCTTGACTTTTGTACAATCTCTACCATAGGGTCAATGACGCGGATAGGAAGGACAGGTTTCTGAATAGTCAGTCCCCACCCTTCTGCAATCTTGTCTAACTGTTCAGGTTTGGATTCTGTACTCGCTACCTCTGCATCGGCGATGTATTTTTCAAGGTAGGTTTTCGCATAGGCTCCATGTACACCTCCTCGAGCAAGATATTCTTGTATGAGCTTTTTTGTGTCTCGCCATTTAATGTACCATTCAGGCTTCCAAGAAGTGCGCTTATCTTTTTCAGATTGTTGGATGAGATTGTTCACATTATTCAATGCGATTCCTGTTTCTGCTTGATCCACTCCCATCATGGCATCATCTGCATTCTGCCATACATCTTTTAGATCGGATTCTAATTGTGTATATTGTGTATCCATCCATGTAATCAGTTTAGAACGTACCTCATTTTCATCCGTCTTGTATTGACTTTCGGCACTCTCTCGCTCCTTCTTTGCTTCGTCTACTTTTTGCTCTAATTCTTCAATCACTTTTGCCTTTTTCCCCATCATTCTCTGAATCGAATCAATAATGGATTGTTTTGCTTCATCGTGTTTTTCTTGGTTGAACTGTTGTAAACGCTTAACATTTTCCGAATATACACTACTAGATGGATCATTTTGAACAGGTTGAACAAGCTTTATTTTTGCTAATTTTCGTGCGTCTTCCAATGATGCGACAAGGGACTGTAAGGAAGTCTGTTCCTTGGCTAGTCGTAATGTAGCTTCCGCTTCTTTGATCTTCTTCTGTGCAATGTATCCATTCGGATCAGTTTTTGGATCAATGGGTAGTTCTATTTTTTCAAATGATATCGTTGGGTCCAATGACATTATCGCTGCAATGGCAATTTTTGCAGCATCTTCATCGGTAAGTTCGGGTTCTTGTTCTTCAAGGGTCTCAACAGGAACAGGAATGGATGACGAATCGTAAATGGAGGCAACTGCCGAAATGGCAGCGGTTTGGAAGGGATCTTCTGGTTTTGATTCGTTGAAGGGTTTATCGTTGCTTTTTGTTTGACTTTGATCTAATGTAGAGAAAAACTGTTCACCTTCACGTATGAGTTCGGATTCTCTATCTTTTGCTTTAACAAATTCACCAATTCCGTGTATATATAATTCTTTTTTGCGCAGATCTTCGTTTTCCATTTCGGATAGCGTGGAGCGAGCCATCATCGCAGCCATGGCAATTCTGGCATAATCCTCTTCGGAAAGAGGCTCTTCTTGTTTCTCTCTTACCACATCATCTCCTTCTGATTCTTTCGCTAATAGAGCTTTTCGGTTTTCCTCCTCTTGTAAGGCAGCAAGTCTAGCCTTTGCATTCTCTTCTTCTTCGCGTAATTTTTGTGCCGCACTTGATTCTTGCTCTTCTTGTATCGCTTTTGCCAATTTTTCATCTGCCGCATTTTTAACCGCCTTGGCAGCATTCATTGCAGCACGATCAGCTTCATTGAATATGTTCATCGAGAAGGCAAGTGATGTTTTGAGTTCCAGTGCCAAGGTATGAATGACTCGGCGAATGGGCTCACATTTAACCAGTGATCCGAGTGATGAATTGAGGCTGCATGTTCCATCATAGATAGATTGTAAAACCTCTTGTTCTTGTTTTGTACCATTGATTATTGCGCCATTTTGATCAGGTCGATTCAACTTGTATAAGTCTTCTAGACCAAGGGAATGTAAAATCTTGTATTCATCGGATTCTTTTGGGTATGGCTCTTTTGCACCGATACGTTCTTTTGGTGGTTCTTTTAGGAGATAGGATTCTCCTAAATGACTAATTCGTCTACCTCCTTTTTGAAATCCACCAGAACGGGCATGAATGGGTGCACTCGTGCGAGGGAGAAGTGTTGTTCTAAGATTAGTTTGAATCAATTCTCCATTTCCTCCCTTCATGGCATGAATGGAACCGCCTACATCAGGTAATAAGGTTCCAGTGGTTTGTATCGAGCCACCGTTCATGGCGTGGATCATTCCACCCGCAGAAGGGAGTAAGGTTCCCGCGGTTGGCATGACTCCGTCTCCGCCACCTCCACTCATGGCATGAATCATGCCACCCGCAGCGGGTAGCATGCTAACGGATTGTGTTGGTATGGTTCCGTCCCCGCCACCTCCGCTCATGGCGTGGATCATTCCACCTGCGGAGGGTAATAAGGTCCCGCTCGTAGGAATGGACATTCTATCCATACAATAGTTTAAAATGATACGAAAAATACGATAAAGCACCTAAGAGGATCCAGCGTATCCGCCAATAGGCATGGATAGCTATACATCGGATCCACAAACTCGTCGTCGTAAGATTGAATGCAAGCCAGAACTGGTCATTTCCAGTTTGCAGCGATTCTATGCAAGTCAACCGGAAATTGATAAAGTGTTGACCTATCTGAATGGGGAGGCACCTTTGAGTCTTCGCATCATTGACTGGTTTGTCACCAAATACAGTCGAAAGAACTTTGTTCGGTATCCTTTGAACGGTCATGAGTTCTTAGTCTATCTGAGCTATAAGGGCCAGCTCAAGGCCTATTCGAAACAGTATTTTGATCCAAATTGCCGTCGTGAACGCATTATGTTTACGATTCCCAATCATGAGGCATTCATGACTACGATTGGAAAGCTGAATTTTTTTCGATGGGCGTTGGAGTCCCATATTTTAGAGTACATGGAAGCCCATGAGGAAGAAATCCGAAAGGGATATAATGAGTATTTGAAGGAAACAGTACAGACGCAGAAACGAAATAAGAGTGAAACACTGTCGTCTACCACATCGGATGAGGCAAAGTCTATTAATAACACAAAGATCGCGACGAATCCTGCGAGAACCACCCGTCGTCGTACCAAGCAGTCGCCGTCATCATTGAATAAGCTACAGGTGTATACCACACCGATTGAGCTCGATTTCTCTTAAGCATTTAAATCAAATACACAAAGAATCAAATAAATGGCTGGTCGATGGAGAAAGATTGAATGGAATGGATTTGGGTCTAATCCAACAGGACTTCATACAAAGAAGGATTTTCTAGAAAGAGCATATCATCATTACTATGATCGGATCTATTATCGTTGTAAGGGTGATAGAGAAATACCTCATGGAAAGATTAAAAAAGATGACCTTGAGGCATGGATGGTTGCATTAGGGGCGCACTGGGTCTAAACTTATTTTTTAGAGTCGCTCGGTTTATTCATATAAAATAGGCGAATATCATCCATTTTTGGTCGTAATTCTTCTGCCGCTGCTGCTTGTTGAACGGCTACTGTGGGATTAAGCCATCGATTATCAAATTGGCGTTGTAGTAATCGGTTGGATTCTTTTTGAAATCCTGTGTTTTTATCTTCATACACACTGGCTTTCAATTCACGTGTCATATTTCGTGCATCGGAAGTGGTATCGTACTTGTCAAAGAATGAATTTTCTACTCCTCGTTCGCCTGTTGCATCATACCGTGGTTGTGCTCGATAACTATTTTCACTGGTGCGGCTGCTATTGGGCAACATGTCATAAAAGGGTGCTTGTTGATTCACATCCGGACGGTTGGTGGTTCCATACTTACCATTCGTCTGCCAATGTTCGAATTGGCGTACATTAATCGTGTCAATGGTATTGGTTTCACGTCGGGTGCGTCCAATGAAACGAGGAAGGGGGAAAGCGGCAATGGCAGCGGAAGTACGTGAATCAGGATAGGCTGGCTGAGTCATTTAAAGTACCTACTTACTAGTCATGTAAAGATGTTTATTCTCCCCTTTATTCACAAGAAAACAACACTACGAGGAACACCCGTCTCTATTTTTCATTTATTATTGATGGGATCTTCGTTATGGGAAGAGGATGATCAACTGGATGTAGAACACGACATTTTAGAACCAAATGGGTTAGTATTATCAGGACGCCCGATTCGTAAGAATGGTGTATGTTATTGTCCAATGGATCCGAATACGAAATTGGATGATTATTATAGTTGGGAAGAAATTCCGCTCGATTGCACAGATACATTTTGTTGGAAAACCATATATATCATGGGAGAGGAATCAAAATGGCTGCCAGTTCCTGTGGAAGAAACGATTGGCCCTCTTATGATTCGAGAGATGATCCCGATTCTTTCGTCTATCTAAACCCTTAACGCGATAGATAAAGTAGAAATGGATGGTGGAAAAGCAGAACGACACATCACTCTTAAAAAAAGTGGAGACATGGATCCGCCACAGTCATTGAGTTCATTATTGGAAGACAGTGCACGAGAAGCGTATGCGCGTCCATGGCATCGAATTGAACGTGGATTGCGATTGAATCGTCTACGTTTATTTATTGAAGATGTATCGAAACAATATGAAATGACAAAGGAGGAAAAAGATGGTTTTTTCTTATTTCTTCAAAAGTCATTGGATAAGAAGTTGTTGAATACAATTAAGGTTGTTCAGTATGATCCTGAAACACAGCGTATTCAAACGATTAAAGGTCTCGAGATGAAACGTACACCAGAGGGTATATTGAAATGGGGATTTAGTACAAAGAAAGTGAAGCCGGATGGAACACGAAAGAAAAAGAAGGAGGATGCTCCATCCGTTTCTACGATCGAAACCGCAAAAATTGAGGAATGAAATGAGATAAGAATTAGATATACATGAAATTCAAAGAGAAGCTACATGATGTCATAACACTCTGGATGAATTGGTTGCCTGATCCAGAAGATGATGTGCAGTTGGAACAATGGTTAACTGCGGCAGAGACGATTGCCGATTCATTTGACTGGTCGGATCAGGAAGAGCGATACATTGATCTTATATTGGATAAGTATGAAGATCAATGGAACAAATCAATTGCATATCGTAGAAATCAAGGTCAGTTGAATCGGCCTACAAAAGAAACACTCGATGCGTTATTGAATCAGAAACAAACCGAACAACGAACCCAAGAGTGGTATGATCAAATGGCAACGATTCTATCCGCGAGTGAACTGGGAAATCTGTTTGCATCGGCGAGACAGCGTGCCATCATGGTGGTAGCCAAAACCAAACCCCCACCTGTTCGATATCAACAACTTGCGGTTTCCTCGGAACGTATGAATCCATTTGATTGGGGAATTCGATTTGAACCGGTCGTGAAACAGATTTATGAGCATAAATATGGGGCGATTGTGAAAGAGTTGGGGCGTCTGCGTCATCCCACCGATCCTCGTTGCATGGCCTCACCTGATGGTCTTGTCTATCATTCTACGTATCCGCAGCGTGTGGGGCGTCTGGTAGAGATCAAGTGCCCTGTGACGAGAGAAATAGACGGAACGGTTCCCAAAGATTATTATGCACAAATGCAAATGCAATTACAGGTATCGGGTCTACACGAATGTGATTATATCGAGGCAGTATTCTCGTCTGCATATAAAAATATGGAGATGAAACAAGGCCCGTGCTTGTACGATGGTGTCATTGCATTGGTTCAGAAAGTCGATCACGAATTCTACTACATTTATGGGCCTCTCCATGCATTGGATTGGAATCCCCCCATAAAAGAAGGAGAAGAAGTGGTAGAGCTCATTTCATGGAGATTGTATCAATGGAGTGAGCAAGTTGTTCTTCGAAATGATGAATGGTGGAAAGGACTTCAGCCGTTGATCGATGCCTTCTGGGAGGATGTGGAAAAGGCAAAGCGAAATGAATTTGTTATTCCAGAATCGACACGTGCGCCTCGGCCAAAGAAGCAGGATTCATGTATGATTCAATTTCATAAGCTGGACGAAGATGGAAATCAAGTCGTTTTATAAAAATTAAGGGTTAGTTCCTGATTCCATCCTGTGCAACTGTCGGGGTAATTTCGCTTATAATTGTTGGTCATTTGACGGAAATTGCCCGTTTTTTCTATGGTTCGTCCAAAATCGGTTGCATAACAAGATCGGCTGTTTACGCAGGAAACGGATTCTTTTTCACGAGGAGGGGCCATGATATCGCCTAACAAGTGATAGGGATGGGGAGTATCGATATCTGCAGGGCTGGGTCCGTTGGGAGGATATGATAATACAGCAGTATCAGGTTCTTTCACATCCGATAAGGGAGAAGGTTGACTTTCAAAGCCTTCCTGTTTCTTATAAAAGGAATAGACGAGAATAATAAGAATCAAAAGGAAAGCAACCACCTCAAGATTAATATGTCGAACTAGTTTCATGACTCTACTTGCGTTTTTGTTAAAAAATTGACTCGAATTCGGGTTAATCAAAAAGACATACCGCGGATCAAATCATCATTCCGGAAACATGTCCATGATTAGTATGAACGTTGTCAAGCGCAATGGCGGATTGGAGCCTGTCTCATTTGACAAGGTTCTCACCCGTATCCAAACGGCTGCACAAGGCTTGGAAGTGAATCCAACGCTGATTGCTCAACGCACACTCCTTCGTATTTACGATGGCGTAAAAACTTCGGAACTGGATGAACTCGCCGCCCAGCTCTCGATTTCGCTCATGACTACCAATCTTGATTATGGAACCCTGGCCGCCCGGATTGCCATTTCCAATCACCATAAAAATACATCGGACAAGTTCACGGATGTCGTATTTGAACTCTCCAAGCAACCCGTAGAAAAAACCGGTGAAATTGTGAGCAATGTCTCACAGGAGCTCGTAGAACTCTGTCAGAAATACGGAGATCGTATTAATGAAAAAATCGACTATGAACGAGATTATTTGTTTGACTATTTCGGATTCAAAACCCTGGAAAAACTACAATACTTGCTTCGCAATACGAAAGGCAAGACTCTGGAACGCCCTCAGCATCTGATTATGCGTGTTTCCCTGGCACTTTGGGGGGCCAAGGATTTGGATCAGGCGTTTGAGACCTATGACATGCTGAGTCAGAAGCTGTTCATTCACGCGACGCCGACTAACTTTAATGCAGGAACACCGCGTCAACAACTCAGTTCCTGTTTCCTGATTGCCATGAAGTCAGATTCGATTGTGGGAATCTATGACACGCTGAAGGATTGCGCCATGATCAGCAAGCATGCGGGTGGAATCGGCTTGCACATTCATAACATTCGTGCAAAGGGGTCATTGATCAAAGGAACGAATGGAACCAGCAATGGTATTGTTCCGATGCTTCGCAACTTTAATGATACGGCACGCTATGTTGACCAAGGAGGAGGTAAGAGAAATGGATCCTTTGCGATCTATTTGGAGCCGTGGCACGCGGATGTCGAGGACTTCTTGAAACTGAAACTGAATACGGGATCGGAGGAGGAACGTTGCCGTGATCTGTTCTATGCACTCTGGATTCCTGATTTATTCATGGAGCGTGTGGAAAAGAATGAGCCGTGGACGCTATTCTGCCCTTCGGAGGCTCCTGGACTGGCGGACGTGCATGGCGACGAGTTCCGTGCGCTGTATGAGAAGTACGAGAAAGAGGGTCGTGGCCGTAAACAGGTGGATGCCCAGAAATTGTGGTTCAAAGTACTGGATTCCCAGATCGAGACGGGAACGCCCTATTTGCTGTACAAGGATGCGGCCAACCAGAAGTCGAATCAAAAGAACCTGGGTACCATTAAATCGTCCAATCTCTGTGTTGCACCTGAAACATATATCTTAACAGATAAGGGTCAGCTTCCAATTGTAGAACTGGCAGGAAAAGAAGTAAAGGTGTGGAATGGAGACAAGTGGTCTAGTACAACCGTCTTGAAAACAGGAGAACAACAAAAGCTGATAACCGTCTATTTGAGCAATGGTGCTCAGATTACATGCACTCCATATCATAAATTCATTGTAAATACGGCACAATGTGGGCAAACTATTAATAATGGTAAACGAATTGAAGCAAAAGATTTAAAACCAGATATGAAACTTGTTAAATGGAATGCGCCAGTTCTAAAAGGATCTTCTGAATTTGATTTTAAAGAGCCATATACACATGGATTCTTTTGTGGAGATGGAAATGAATTTAAAGATGAAAATAAACGAATCATTCTTTGTGGTGAAAAGAAAAAACTAATCCCTTATTTGAAATTAAATACAATTGGAAATGAACAGAAAAATGGAACAATTCAAGCAATGATCCCTAAAGACTTAAATAAAAAGTTTGATGTACCTCTTAATGCATCAATTGAATGTCGTTTAAAATGGATTGCAGGCCTATTAGATGCGGATGCTGGAGTGCATCACTCTAATAAAAATACTGATGTAATTGATCTATGTGGAATTGAAAAAGATTTCCTTAATAATGTACGACTACTATTATTGTCTCTAGGTGTTCAATCAAAAGTAATCTTGTCTAAGAATGCCAGAAGAGAGACATTTCCAGGTGGAAAAGAATATAACTGTAAAGCACTGTATCATATTCCAATTGGAGCTGAATCTATCTATCAACTTGTTCAATTGGGTATGGTATGCAATAGATTAATATTTCGATGCCCTGAACCAAAAGTTAATTGCCAACAATATGTAAAAGTAGTATCGATTGAAGACAATGGTCGTGTAGATGATACCTATTGTTTCAATGAACCTGAAAATCATGCAGGTGTATTCAATGGAGTTCTAACGGGTAACTGTACTGAAATTATTGAGTATTCATCTCCCGAAGAAACAAGTGTCTGCAACCTCGCCTCCATCGCTCTCCCGAGCTATGTTCAGAACCAAACCTTTGATTATGACAAGTTGAGACAAGTGGTCAAGGTGGCGGTTCGAAATCTGAATCAGGTGATTGATATCAATTACTATCCGACGCCTGAAACCAAGAACTCTAATATGCGTCATCGACCGGTTGGATTAGGTGTTCAGGGTCTGGCGGACGTCTTTGCACTGATGCGTGCGCCGTGGGAATCGGAGGAGGCAGCAGAAATCAATCAGCGTATCTTTGAGCACATTTACTTTGCAGCGGTGGAGTCGTCATGTGAGATTGCACAAGGAGGTACTCCCTATTCAACCTTTGAGGGCTCTCCTATGTCAAAGGGGATCTTTCAGTATGATATGTGGACTTCGAATGGCGAACCAGTTGTTCCTTTGACACAGAAGGATGGAACACTAGACTGGGAATCGCTGAAGGCGAAAGTGAAACAGTATGGTGTACGCAATTCTCTGCTGATGGCTCCGATGCCTACTGCGTCTACTTCTCAAATTCTGGGATTCAATGAGTGCATCGAGCCGTTTACGAGCAATATTTACACCCGTCGAACCCTGGCAGGTGAGTTCATTGTCATTAACAAGTATTTGATGCGCGATCTGGAGAAACTGGGTCTATGGAGCGAGATGATGAAACAACAGATCATTGCACGCAATGGATCCATTCAGGGCATTGATCAGATTCCAGAGAACATTCAGAAATTGTATAAGACATCGTGGGAGATCAAGCAGAAGACACTAATCGATATGGCGGCGGCACGTGGTGCCTTCATCTGTCAATCACAGAGTTTGAATCTGTTTGTAGCGGATCCCAATTATGCAAAGCTAACGTCGATGCACTTTTATGCATGGAAGAAAGGTCTGAAGACGGGGTTGTATTATTTGAGAACGCGTGCACCGGTCATGGCGCAGAAATTCACAATTGATCCCGAGTTGCAACGTGAGGCAGCGAAATCGGAACAAATGAGACTGATTCGGAAAAATGCGACGGAAGAGGAGTGTACAATGTGTAGCTCTTAAAGTAGGATGAGCGGTGGTAGGCATAACATTGATCAAATACGAAAACAAATTACATCGGCACTTTCCGATCGAAATATTATTCATCATTTGAAAGAATCAACGGATGGACTTCTTAATGTATTTCATGCAATTGGAACTAAACCAAATGATCAATGGGCTACTTACGTAGATGGATTAACTCCAACAGAACAACAACAGTTTACGGAAGCGTTTCGTCCTTATGTAGGTTCGATTCAATCTTTTTTCCATTCGCCGATGAAAGGTGGGCAAGCTACCTCACCTAACCATAATCAGGAACCTACCTTTGCAGAACAAGCGGGTATGACAGAGGAACAGATTCAGGCAAAATTAGAGCAATCCACGGGCCAATCCGCGGATTCAACATCGAATCCAGAAACCATGATGGGATTAGACAATGTATATGCGAAGGTGATGCAACGAATTGGGCAAGTGAATTCCACCGTGGATGGATATGCATCGCAATATGGAATTCTGAAATTGGAAAAACAATATGATATGGATCACGATATTCGATTGGTCCCGGATCCAGTCGTTCTCTTTCTTGAACCAGTAACGGGTCCTGCAGGTGCCATTTTTCTTAAAAAACTCAAACTATCTTTTCGAACCATTGTATTTATCGTATATTTGGTATTGGATATTGCACGTATTACTGCCGCAGTCGCAGGGAGCGATTACAATCGTAAAGTATTATCGGTTATGGTGTCCTTATTGGAATTACTGAGAGGAGATTGGAAGAAAGCAATCTTATCATTTATGGGATATTATGGAATGACTCCCTTGTTAATTGGTCAGCAGGTAAAAATATTTCTTACTCTGTTTCGTATGTTATCTCCCACTCTTCAGGACACATTTATTTATGGGGCATTTGATGCAACCAAGTCGTTTTTTATTGGATTATTGTTGACCATTTTCCAAATAACGGCCCCCGAAGAAGTTCGTGCACCGTTAATTGGGATACTGGAGAAGATTGCAAAGAAGAAAGCAGAAATTGATGGAATTCTGATTGGTGCGGATTTATCCGCACGCGCGGATCATTTTGCACCAACATTTGAGGATTTTAATAATATCCAATCATTGATGGATGATCCTGCTTTTATTTGCTCCACCGAATATGAACAATTAATTGAGATCATTAACAAAACATCGGTTATCAATATGATTTTACAAATTTTGCGAATTCCTGTCTCCAAAGAGTTTCGAGCGTATCGATGTGGAACCAAACCAAGTAAACCATTTCTTACCTTGATTGTGGATCAATCCAAGATCGATAAGGAAAAAGAGAAATTGGCGGAACCCATTTCGAGTGAGAATACCCAAATGCCGATCTCTGCAGGTCAGAGTAATGGTACAGCTCTTACAGAGGAAACCCCACAAAAAGAAACAACGGAAAACTCATCAGAATCAGCGGAAACAATAGAAACATCCCAGGCAGAAAAAGAAGAAGCAGTGAAAACACCTGTAGAAGAAACGGAAACAACAGAAGCCCCGATGCCACCTGTCTTACCAACGGCGAATGCAGAATCCTCCACAGAAACAACCGCACCGATGCCACCCGTCTTACCAACGGCGAATACAGAATCCTCCACAGAAACAACCGCACCGATGCCACCCGTCTTACCAACGGCGAGTGTAGAACCCTCTGCAGAAATAACATCTCCAATGCCACCTGTCCTGCAACCGGTTGTCCGTACTACACCTGTAGAAAAAGAAACACCTTTGCCTCCAACCCTATCAAAAGGAGGACGTTGTCAAACCAAGAAGCGCCGCGTACGCGCATCCAGCTCATTGTAATGCGTATACGCGCCTCTAGCTCCTATTAACGCTTTTTAGAACGAGTGTCTTCTTCAATCTGAACACCCGCGAGGCCATGGATGAACACCAGATATTCTTTCGGGAATCCCCAGAAACATGATGGAGCCTGATCGGTAGGAGGAATGCGTCGACTGGACTGGTTCTGGCCATGTGAAAAGGCAACAATGATTTGCTGTGGAGGAATCTCAAGAACTTGATCTTCACGTCCTTCGATCCAATTCTCTCCCTCTGCCAAGGATACATTGGGAAACGGTCTCTCCTCCCAAGCCGACTTACGAAATGTCAGGGTTGCCTCAGAAATTCGCTGGGAGAATGGAATATCGAATGGTGGAACATTCACTGCACTGATACCTGTTTTCAAATCATATAATGCAAGTGTTGTACAACATACAATATTTTGTTCGGTCTTGCCTCGTTTAACACCCTTATTCAACCAGGCCACACGACGACGAAAGGAAGTGGGTGGATAATGATCATCGTCGTCCATAAACAAAATCAACTCATTGGTTGCTTCACGAATTGCGCAATTTCGTTTCTCACCAATCGACATTTTACCATGAATGGGCATGTATTTAATTTTCATCTTAGGAACTTGCAACTGGAAATTCATAATGAGATCTCCCACCAAATGCGGGGTTTGTTCATTATCTTCAATTACGATCCATTCGATCTTGTCTTGAGGATAATCGGTTGCCAACAAATTATGAAAGGCAATCTCAATAAGTCGTTTACGATTGTAGGTTGGTGTAATAATACTAATTGGCGGACAGTCTTCTACGTGAAGGAGGGGCGGACAGTGAATCACGCCTTTGGAAGGGCGAAGCCTGCCAACCTGTTCCTGCAAGGAACGAAACAATGGAAGAGCATCGGCGCATAGTGCGTCAAATCGTTTTGAAGCCGTCTGTTGACGGGAAGAACGAACCATCGTCATGTCTGCATTCTTGAATTGGGTAAATGCAGCATCTAGGTCTTGGCGTAGTGTAGCAGAAGGACGTGCCTGGGAGTATCGTGTTTTTCCTGATTCGGATAGATCATTCGAAATCCATGCAACGCCTGTCCAATCGCGATACATGGAAGTAAACGCAGGAAGTGCATTCATGATGGCAAACGATCCTGCAACTTCTGCATTCGCCGCGGCATATCCAAACGCTTCCCCGCTACTAAGAATGAGATGTCCGCGATAATTGGTCATGATCTTATGACGAGTAGAAATGGATAGATCTTGACATATGACCTGAACGACATTTGAACAAAGTGCAGTTAATGAATCGGCAAAGTCTTTGCGACTGGTATAGATGGTAAGAGATGGATCGGTTGATTTCCATGATGGAAGAACTTCCTTGATGTATTCAAACTTACTGGTTGATGCACCCAAAAAGCAAACAAATCCTGATCCATGTCCATCATATAAATAAGAGGACTGAATGTCCTTGACTTGCCAGGCTGCGCACCACGGAAGATAATATAGATGGGATGCAGAAATTCCTTTCTGAACAAGTTCTGTTTGAAATCGCTCAAGAGATACCGGATCACGAAACAATAAGGCATCAAATGCGTGTACATAGGCGTCATAGGCGTAGACCCATTGTTCAGGATTAACGAGAATGATATTGGTATGCGCCCATGGAATCGCAGCGTAAATGGGAATTTCCAAGTGGATTTGAATGTCGCAATGGATCAGTGGCTCACGCATGTCCACCAGTTTGGGTTTCTGAATGGTCTGTCCGATGGATTTCGATAACGAAATAAGAAGACGTTCAATCACTCGAACATCGTCTGCAAGTCCATAGGTATTGCTCTTATTATAGATAATATTGACCGTGAGTGGGGAAGGCATATGTAGTATAAGAGAAGACAAATCTTTTAAGTGGTATGGATAGGATGACGGCTCAGGAGGTCCGCGATCTTGGCTACCTTGCGTGGCGAGATCCCTGGGCATGGATGGAAACCATGAAAGGTAAACGCTGGGAAAAGTTAATTGAACGCGAAAAGCACCATTTTCACGAATTATCATCCCAGCCTCGTGTGGTACGAGAAGCCCGACAGATGCAGGAGGAAATTCAAAATGCGATTCAATATGTGAATATAGAAGGCCCTACCATTGGAAATGGGGCCATAACCATTTCCATTATGAAAGGACGAGATATGTATTGGAACTGGACAGGATCCAAAGAAAAGAAACAATTTGCAGACATTGATACCCAAGGAAATTTAGTATGGTATATAACGGACGACGATGATCATCCAAATGAAAATGTTCTGATCTGTGAGGACCTTCATGGAAAAGTAATATGGAAAAAGAAGAATGTATCGGATCAAATTGCTGTGATAGACAACTTGTGTTATTATATCAAAGTCTTGAATTATTATACGAGTACGGAATTATCATGTTGTCATGCCCATTCAGGAAAAGAAGAAAAATTAGTGTATCGAGAGAAAAATGAAGAACGATATTTAAACTTGTATCGAACAGCCAATCGAACACTTTATCTGTCGTCCACGGATCCAGAAGAAAATCAGCTGTTTCACATATCAGGAACGAAAGTAGAACCTGTTTTTCCACATTCTACTTTTCAGTTTCCATTAGGAAAAAGCATAGAAGGACATCATTGCATATTAACCAAACAGCATCTTCAGGACCCCTGGGTTGCACATGGAACACCGATTAAGGATTGGATTTTACCATCGGAGCAAATTCAATGGGCCAGTTTATTATCAAGCTTGATTCTTACCATTAAAGAAGGCAGACAAACGATTTGGTTTTGTTCTCCTCATAAAAGGCCTCGGTCCATTATGAGTATTCCTGTAGGAACGCTCATCCCAATGGTATGGCCACAATGGGAAAATTCGGTTATTCAATCGTTTTTAGTAAAAGATCCATTTGAGATTCCCTATTTGATTACCATTGTGGACAATCAAGTTCGAAGACAAAGAAATGGGATTACCATTCCACACCCTGTTTCCTTTTCGCCTCTTGAGATTCATCGCTTTCATGCGCGATCAAAAGATGGAACGGTGGTCCCCTATGTGACGATTAAAGAACGGGGGTGCAAACCGAAAGGTCAATTTGTCTATGTCTATGGGGCCTATGGTTCGACCACACCGATTGATTGGCCCTATCAGAATTGGTATCCGTTATTGAAGCGTAAATGGATGATTGTGTTTGCACTCGTTCGTGGTGGAGGGGATATAGATGATGCATGGGCAGAGGCGGCACGTCGAGAACACCGTCATGTTTCCGTCGATGATTTTGAGGCGGTGATTCGTGCATCTCAGAAGAAACATCATTTAACACCAGCACAAACCGTTATTTACGGCAGATCCGCAGGTGGAGTTCCAGTCGGTGCCATTGTATCCCGGTTTCCTGATGGACAATTGGCGGGAGCTGCCTTTACGGAAGTTCCCTATGTAGATGTTCTTCGTACTACATCGAATCCTGATTTGCCCCTTACCAAGGGTGAATATAAGGAGTTTGGAAATCCGAAGGATCATGTACTCGAATTTAAAGAATTAATGTCGGTCTCTCCGATCAATACGCTCCCTCCGGATGGCGCACCCGGCGTATTTGTTATGAGCCACGTTGGATTATTGGATCGACAGGTGTATGCGTATGAGTCATTCAAGTGGATTCAGAAGTTGAGAGGAAGGGAGTCTCCGAATGATCCCGATTTACATCCGAAAGGAAAGTATGTTACATTTGAACGAAAAGAGGCACATCAGTACAAACCGGATCACATGCCACGATTTCGGGCGATTGATTTTTCGATTTTGGATGCTTGGGTGGAAGGAGAACTCCGATTTGCGTAAAAAATAATCGCATCTAGAAGTATAAACGATGTCATCTAACTCTGTACAAGCCCCAGTAGCATCCGCTCCAGCCGCCCCATCCGTCGGTGGTCGCCGCCGTCAGTCTCGTCGCCAGCAGCAGGGCGGCAGCCGCAAGGCCCGTCAGTCTCGTCGCCAGCAGCAGGGCGGCCGTCGCACTCGTCGCCAGTCTCAGGGCGGCCAGCGTCGCCGTCAGCGTCAGCAGACTCAGGGTGGCAAGCGCCGCAAGTCGCACGGCAAGAAGTCGCGCGGCAAGAAGTCTCGTCGCCACTCCCGCCGCCAGCAGTAAATTAGAGTCGAATTAAACACGACTCCTTTCTTTTTCCACGTTGACTTCCACCCGGTAGCCAGCGTTGTATGTATTGCTCTCTATGTAGTTCATGTCCTCCATAGAGACGAATACCCTCCCTGTGTTTTGCCGTTCCATAACCATTGGATGAGCATAAATGATACCGCTCTTCACACTCTGGATGAGCATCGCAATAGGCATGGATCCATTCATCGTGGGCGACTTTGGCCAGAATCGATGCGCCTGCAATCGCCATGTATTGATTATCCCCTTCTACGATCAATTCTTGTTGTCCGTTCCATTTGTCTAAGGATAATACGCCATCGATCAATAAACGACATGCTGATTTGTCAGGAAAAGGAACGGCTTGGAGGGAACGTCGAAACGCTTCACGATTGGCCCAGGTTATACCTTCACGATTGATTTCTTCTGCTCCGACTATGCCGATTCCATGCAAAGGAAGCAGTTCTTTGATTTGTTTGGATAAAAGTGCACGTTTTTTAGGGGAGATTTTCTTGGAATCGCGTAATTGTCCCAGTGTTGTTCGTAGTGCATCCGTCCATTCGGATTCAGGAGGGATCATGAGGGCACCGGCTACAATGGGTCCCCAGAAGGAACCACGTCCGGCCTCATCAATGCCGATTTCAGGGATACCATCTTCTACGAAGCGATTGGACAGTGGCATGGTTGACCATTCTATCTTTTGATAACCTGTATCAATTTTTAGCATGTTGTAAACAATAGAGAGAAATGATTCTGAAGTTATCGATTGTCGGTCTTCTCATCGTGTTAGTGGTTGTATTGACACTATCCTATTATTATAATCAGGAGGGGTTTGATTCACCGGTTCCTCCCGCATCACGTAATCAAGCGGCACAGCCAGCTGCAGCCGATGCTCCAGCGGTGGGTCCACAAGGTCCACCCAGTCCAGAAGGACCAGTAGGTCCACAGGGCCCTGCAGGTCCCATGGGTCCACCAGGACCAGTAGGTCCACAGGGCCCTGCAGGTCCCATGGGTCCACCAGGACCGGCCGCTGGATCCGATTTATCAAAAGGATCATCTTTGGTTCCCGCATCCGGTGCGGGTCCTGCTCCTTTCTCTTCCCTTTCTACTCCAGCGGTTGGCGCGAATCTTTCTGCGAATGCAGCCGCTCCACAAAGAACCGATGTACAACCACAGAATGGATTAAGTGAAACAGCTCAGACGGCTATGTCGGCACAGAGCAAATCTGATTTTTTGAAATCCATTCAGAAAATGATCCACAATGAGCTTCTTGCAAGTCGTTCGACCGATTCAAACATGGTTGGCGCATCATCCGATGCATCGTGCAATGGTTCTGATGCAACACAACAGGGTCAAGACTACATGTCATCGAAATCGGATATGTCAAAGTACATTAAAAAGGATAGCATTCCATGCTACGGATGTACATTGGATTATTAATATGATTGGTCTATTTTTATAGAAAAAACAAATAGAGAGAAAATGATGATCAAGATTTCTCTATGTGGAATGATATTGATACTTGTCGCAGTGATCATTTTATGGAAACCAGTATCGGTTGATGGATTTGATACACCTGTTAAAAAATGTGTGTTTGATGCAACCAAATATGCAGATTACTATGCGGATTTGAAGGCAGCGTTTGGAACAAATGCGGCGGCTTTAAAGAATCATTGGCTTACTTATGGAATAAATGAGGGACGTACACCCTGTGGATCGGACAATCCAACTTGTAAATGGGATCCGGCACAGTATGTTAAGGCCAATCCAGAGGCACAACAACCATTTATTGATCCACTCACTCATTATAAAACCATTGGTATAAATCAAGGACTTGCCATTTGTGTTCCTCCCTCCACGACACCACCTACTACCATTTGTCGATCGGTATCAACACCCTTTCAACCAGAAGGCGGAGGCAATGCTGTGTATCTTGACCGTCATAACATTGTATGCAACGATGATGAAATGATCTCTCAGATGCATTATGTCCGAAGTGGTCAAGATACATTCCGATATGATTATAAATGTTGCAAGATCGATCCTTCTAGAATGGTAGGCCCCGCTGGACCTGCAGGGTCAAAAGGTGAAAAAGGGGATCAGGGAATAGCGGGTCCAGCGGGTCCTGCAGGAGCCAATGGGGCAAATGGAGCCCCTGGTGTGGCAGGTCCAAAGGGAGATCAAGGACCAAAGGGAGATCAAGGTCCTCAAGGGGCGAAAGGGCCAAAGGGAGATCAAGGTCCTCAAGGTCTACAAGGTCCTCAAGGTCTACAAGGTCCACAGGGTCTCCCAGGACAGAATGTAGTTGTTCCAGAAGTCTCTGTGAGTGAGACCGATTATAGCGCAATGGCATTACAACAACAATCGAGTATCTTGCGCGATATTCAGAATATCTTTCGTAATGAATTATTGGCGAGTCGTATGACGGACAATCTAGTATCATAATTTCCTTCACAATAAAAAGATAAGATAAGAAAGTAGGATGTTTGCGTTCTTATCATTACTATTTGTGTTAATCGTTATTTTCTTTTTGACATCCGCAAGCAATGTTGCAAAGGAAAATTTTGTGAATCCACCGTCTCATATGGTATCGGTTCCATCCGTTCCTTCACCCACTTCTATCCTTCCGGATCCCAAGAAAGATAATATCGACGAGGTGCAACCTCATACACTTCCAGGAGAAATCCCTGTTGCTCCTTATGAACAAATTGCAACAATGAGTCCGCTTCCCTATCAGGATACGACTTTGATCAAGGCAAATCGTCAGCAAATTGTTTCATTGTTGGAAATGTTGAAAGGATTTTTAGCGTTTGAAGCGCAACACATTTCGGAGAAATCGGACCCATCCATTCAGTTGCCATTGACCACAGCGAGAAGTGATTTTCATACATTACAGTCTGCTGTGGAGGTATTGAATCGCAATCCAGGTGTTCAGCCAACCATCACACTAACGAATCTGAATGAAATGGCTTCCAATTTGGCCTATTTACAGGAACAGGTGCGTCTAACAGGAAATGCAGGATCCCTACAGGGTCCCATCAATGAGTTTACAAAGGAAGGATTTGAAGGGGGGCAAATTGCGACGACACAAGATTTGATCCAATTTGTCTCTCGCATCCAAGGGGAGATTCTTCGTTTATCCAAGAGTGGAACCACTGATCCGAGCATAACCACACGAGTAGCGGCGTTAACGCAGATGAAAACGGATATTCAGACGATTATTGATCAAGTCAAGCAAGGAACATTGATGGAAGTGGAAATCCCCATTCAGAAGAATGATTTGGATAAGGCGTTTCCAATCCTGGGAAAACCAAGTGAGCCTCTGCCACAATTGATCAAAACTCTTCGTCTTCCTGCGGGTTTGGCGAACGCCTTGCCTTCGAATCTTCAAAAGGATCCTGCTACAACTCGACAGATCAGCTCTTTAATCGATAAGTATGCTGATCAGATTGTGAATGGATTATCTGCGACGTTTCAGGTATCCTATTCTCCTCATCCATCGGAGGCAGATCTGGCAAAATCATCTACCGTCGACAAGACCGGTTTTCCTTCTATGACGGATTTGAACAATGCCAGTCAAGGTAAGTTAAATCCCCAGGATGTGGCGCATCCGATAACGGATCGCCTTGCCCCGACACCCATGGATGCAGGTCGTGGTCCCTCTCATTTTGATTGGAAACAGCGCGCGAAGGAGATTGAGGTGCAGATCAAGAAGCGGGGTCTCAACCCATCGGATTTTGGAATTCTCGCACAGGGAAGCAAAGTGTCCAATGATTATTCGTGGAAGGGATATGTGAGAATGATTTGTACTCGGCTACAGGCAAACATGGACCCTGCGCTTCCTGAGACATGCGGATGTCCTCCGATGGATTGGAAGGGATGGCGAATTGCTAAATAAATCATTCCGAACAATAGAACGATGTACATTGTGGAATCTGATTTCATTATTCGTGCGGTCGATAAACCCATTCATCAGCGAAACATTTTAGGACAGTTTGCCTCTGCGGACATTGCGTATCAGTTTATTGAGAAGTATTTGGCGGATACCAAAGAGCTTCATACTTATTTTAATAGACAAATGATGTGTTCAAAGGAGGATTATGCGGAATACATTTCGAGTGAACGAATTGTTGCGATTAATATCGTATTGGGTCAATTTGAGGATATGATTTATGTCCGAAAGGTTGATCAATAATCATGGATTTTATTAGCTGATAAAAAGTAGTAGAATGAACACCATTCATTTGATCGTAATTTTTATTATGGGTCTCCTCGTTGGACATTTTCTATCGAAATTCTACCCAATGGAAGGATTTCAGAATGAAGGATCCGTCTGCGATACGTGTGGAAAAGCAGATCCATGTGGTTGCGAGAAACCCCGCCCTCGCCCCATTCGTCCGGCGTGTCCCGAGTGCAAACAGCCCAATATGAGCAACTATGTTCTCAAGTCCTCGATTCCTCCTTGCCCTGCGGTACCTGACATGAGCAATTACATTTTGAAGAGTGAGTGTCCGCCCGTCCCTGATCTCAGCAATTATGTTCTCAAGTCCTCGATTCCCAAGCAGAATCCAGTGATTTTGGATTGTTCCAAGTGCCAGAAGCCATCGGGTGAATGCCCACCATGCCCTCGCCCACGTTGTCCTGAGGTCAAGTGCCCAACGCCCACGAAATGCCCCACGTGCGCACCTTGCCCGCGCCAATCGTGCCCTCCGGCTGTGGTGAAATGTAAGGCAGAGGATGTCGTTCCTGATTCCAATTCCGTGGTGCGCCCCTATTTGGCACCTCTGAGCTACCGTGGATTTGGTATGGAGTAAACCATGTTAGTATTTCCTATTATCTTGTACATTTCATAAATGGACAAGATAAATTGTGAAAAAAGGATAGGAAGATGGATACGCGGTTTTGGGGTCCATCGGGCTGGAAATTATTTCATTTGATAACATTTGATTATGAATATCGTGCCGATTCTGCGGTTTCATATTCCAATTTTTTCGAAACCATTCCATACATTTTACCGTGTAAATTTTGTCGTGCGTCTCTGACGGATTATTATCGAATGCATCCTTTTTCGATCGAACATGGTGGACTGGATCCACATTTGGATCTTAAAAAATGGATGTATACCATTCACGGTCTTGTGAATGCCAAGTTGAGAAAACAAGGCCTTCATCCTCAAGCGACTCCACCCTTTTCACAAGTAAAGGCCTATTATACCGATCTACAGAAGCAATCGTGGCAGGAACAATTGGCGTTATTCTGGGATTTTCTGTTTGCAGTAGGATATCATCATCCGAAGGAATCATCGGCTCATTCTGCCCCCATGCCTGATTGTCCAAAGGAGGCAAAAACATGTAAAGATCCATGTGAACGCAACAAATGGAATGTTCTTCCATGGAGAAAACGAATGTATTGGTTCAAACGATTTTGGGTCTTTCTTCCGGCCGTTCTACCACATGAGATTGCAATGCATTGGGAAGAGGTTGAGAAAAAGAATCCGCCGACACTGATGTGTCGAAAATCGACCATGGCATGGCTCTGGAGAATGCGATGTGGATTGGATGCCTCCTTTACGGATCCATATACGAGCATTTGTAAGAAGATCGCAGGATATTCAAGTGATTGTGGAAAGAAATCGAGTGGAATAACGTGCCGAAAAATCCGAAAGCAAAGCAACCCTCGTAATCGTACGGTTAAAAAAACAAAGAAAGACAGTAGGGTATGAACGAAACATATAAAAACGTATTCATTTATGCAACCATTATCATGCTTGCAGCACTGATTACGGTGTGTACGTTTGATACATGGCAAACCGTATTATTGGTAATATTACTGATCATTGCGGTAAATTATGTGGGAATCATGACAGTGGACAAACTAACACCGATTAACATTTTTCCGATTCGAGAGGGGTTTGAAGGATCAGAAATAACAGAAGCGCAGAGTTCGAAGTATGAATGGTTGACGAATGACGATTTATTTGATGATTTTTATGCATCCATTTTTACAAAGTTGACGCAGAATGAGAATCTGATTCAAGCGGAAACGGCGATCTGTTTAGAGGAATTTTCGAGGAATAAGCCGAAAGAGAGTTTGAACATTCTCGATGCAGGATGCGGAATTGGAATTGCGACATGTTCGTTTGCGAAACAGGGGGCAGGAAATGCGGTGGGAATTGATCGAAGTCAGGCAATGATTCGTTATGCAAAGGGAACAACATTAAATGCGACAACATTAACGCCAGAACAACATGAGAAGGTAGATTTTCGTATGTTTGATTTGATGGGACCAGGTGCGGCGGCAGCAGCAGAGTTCACCGATGCATGCTTGTTGTATTTTACGATTTACTATTTTCGTGAAATGGACACCCTGTTTCGTAATTTGGCGTTGTGGGTGAAACCAGGCGGATCCTTGGCGATTGAGGTGGTCAACAAACACAAGTTTGATCCGATTTTGGATTCGAGTAATCCGTGGGTAGGTGTGAGTCCGCAGAATTATGTCAAAGATCGCCTGAAAACATCGAAGGTGGTCTTTGATAAGTTTGATTATGAAGCGACGTTTGAACTCGAAGATCCAAAGGCCGAATTTCGTGAAACGTTTCGATTTAAGGATGGATCGACAAGACGACAGAAACATACGTTGTATATGCCGAGCATCAAGGAGATCATTACCAAGGCACAGAGCAATGGGTGGTCCTATACATCGTATGTAGATTTAATGCCGTTGTCGTTTCAGTATGGGTATTTGCTGTTTTTTAAGAGGAACGCCGAGTAGTCTGTTTACGAGTTCCTTTTTTCGAATGATTACGCTTTGTTTTACGACCACCTTTACTTGGGTTATTTAAATGACGTTGTGCGATCTCTCGTTGTGTAGGTACAAGATGCGATTCTCGCATAACCGTTTTAAGTTTCTCCTTATTTTCAGGTAGTACTTTTGTATTACTGTTAACAAACGCAATTTCTTTTTCAATCTGTTGTTGGGCAGATTGTAATTGTTCTAATGATAATTTTTTAAGATTTTCAGGTGAAACAATTCTTTCTGTCTCCTTTTTCAAGGAAGTATTCATATTCTGTTTCGCCTTTTCCTTGCTATCATGTGGATGAGAGATATTTAATGAAACAATGAGGGGTTCACCCTTGTAGGTCATTTTAACTACTTTTGTCCCCTCCTTAGAGGATTCAACTGCTTGTTTGAATTTAGTTTCAACTAGTTCATCGTCCCTAATAACCGTATCCAATTTACTAAAATTACCTTGATCCAAACGATAGGACACTGTGCTCCCATCTTTTGTACGAACGGAAACATCAATTGGGCCGTCTTTTTTTGTTCGATTCAATACTGGTGTTTTCATATTAGAATGTAGGATTGATACAGGGGACGCTTCTTTTTCCATTGTATTGACAATGAGTACCATATCATCTAGATCTTTTTTCAATTCGGCATCCTTAGGCAATATTTTTGATGCACCATCTAGTACTTCTTTAATTTCATTTGAATATTGTTTATAGGATGTGCTTAATACAACCGCTTGACGCTTCACCTCAGGATCATTTTTACCTTTGGTTTCTTCTAATTTCGTATAACTATTATACAATGGTTGAATGGTTGTAAATGTATTTGCAGCCTTGAGTTTTAATTTTAACACATCGAGAACAGGTTGCAAACGTTCTTTATATTTTTTGAGTGCATTAAAATTCTGAACTTTTGCACCTTTTAACTTAGGACCATTTGCTGGATTGAGAGACGTTTCAGGTGCACTTTCTATTTCCTTTTCTATAGCGTTCAGTTGTTCATCCAGTTTTCGTTCTTTTTCCTGAACATCCGATATTGTTCCAAGGGATTCTAGTTCCGTTCTTTCTTTCTGTCGGTCATTATTATTTACAGTAAGAGAGGTAGATGTTTTAAAGAAATTGTCTTTTACCTTGGCAAAAGCTTTCTCTACAATCTTGCGGCCATTATCTACTAAATAATCGAGCATTTTAGCAGTTGTCATATGTTTTACCGATTTTTCTTCGTTAATCACTGCACTCGCCGCGTTTGCATTTGGTCCAGATTGTGGAATAGTTATGGATTCGTTGCTGGAACTGTTGCTGGAACCGTTATTAGAACCGTTGTTAGAAGCGATGCTGGATCCGTTGTTAGAAGAATTCTGTGATACGGATACAAAAGATGTGTTGCTGGAAGCATTGCTAGAAGAATTGTTAGATCTGTTGTTAGATCCGTTGTTGGATTCGTTGTTGGAACCGTTGTTGGATTCGTTGTTGGAACCGTTGTTGGATTCGTTGTTGGAACCGTTGTTGGATTCGCTGCTGGAAGCATTGCTAGAAGAGTTGCTGGAAGAATTACTCGAAACAACCGTGGCTTCAGGTTTTAATGGAGGTAATTTAACGCCATATTGTTTTGCAGATATTGCGGCTCTTGCACGGCGACTCGCGTCTGCCACTTCATTATTACTTTCAGAATTAGAATTACTCATCCTTTCTTCTTTTACCCCAGATAATTCTTTGGCTATCATAGTGATGTCGGAACTCTTTGATGTGTTTCAGCCTCATCTAAAACGCGGATCGGCCCATCTTCCCTTTGATCCAAAAAAAGCCTATGCGTATGTGGAACATCCACAGGAAGGATGGAGAGTCTATCTACGGGCCTGTACGTTTCTTCATCGTGCATCGGAACCATTTTCAAAACAGCACTTTCTAGTGGTAAAAAAGTGGAAGGCTCACCGTACTTCCTCTGTATGGGAGCCACCCAAAGGTCAGATGGAAGGAAAAGACATCGATCTGCGTACACCGATGATCCATTTGTTAAAAGAGAATGCCATGCGAGAAACCGAGGAGGAGGCCCATATCCATCAGATTCAGAATCTCCATCATACAGGACTTGTATTTCAATCACAGGAGTCCGATTATCCTCCCAATCATTACTTCCAGTATCATGTCTTTCAGGGATTTGTGTCGGACGAGGAACTTGAAAGAGCAGAGAAGACCTTTTTGTGGATGAAAACCCATCCAAAAGCAGTTCAACGATGGAAACGGGATCGTAAAGAAAAAGATGAGATTGCCTGGTTTTCTCCTAGCCAGACTCATCTGAATCCACGATGGTGTCCAGACATTGTTGCGTTATATATTCGTTATTTGGATCGATGACGACGAGTAAACATAACACGACGTGGATTGGACCGACGTGTTTGATTGGATGATTGATGAAAATAATAAATGGTATAGGAATCAAACTTTTGTTTATGAATGACGAATCGATTCGAATATTTGATACTATCACATACTTCTTTTAATGTAATACGCGCCTTCTTATGATGTTCTTTCTTATTGTAATAAGTAAGATCTTTGGGATTGTTGGGAATTAAAAAACGAATGGGAACAGGGCAGTGAGGTGGAGTAAAGGTTAAATAAAAGGCACATTGAACAAAATCCATATTTAATTCTTCGGTCCAGTGTTTTGCCGAAAGAATAATGAATTTGATGGGGTTTCCCTTTTCAATTTCAAGCTGGTTATGATAAAAGTAGGGCGCGATGGAAGAAAGTGTTCCAAATACAACTTGTTGACATCCATCTTTAGGAACATTTGGTATGGACTGGATCTGTTTATTTTTTTCTTCTTCTGTTATTGGATACATGTGATTGATGTAGTGTATGGTATCTTCCAGACCATTAAAAAAAGCCGGACTTTTACATATTTTTTTACGTTGTGAAATATCGACATGTTCGGGCCAACATTTATCGTGCATATGAAAGGTTGAAAGAATCTTGGTAAAATCGTTTGACATTCCCCTATTATCATTTTATATTTTAGATTCGCTCCAGTTTAGAAGCACGTGCCTCACTATCCATTTTGAGTTGAATTTCTTTGGATGCCTCTTTTCGATAGTCAAATGTACAATTATGCTCTTGAGGTTGCAAATGTGAAATACAAAATCGTTTTTCACATTTGCATACGTATTCCATTAAACCAAGTTTCTTATTGCATTGACTACAACGTGTGCTTTGCTTGGAGGTTTTGTCGGTGCTTTGCATAACGGGTGCGTTGACATGGGATTCAGCGATAACAGCACATCAAATTTTTTAGACCATTCCATATGACACTCCATGTATTTATACGCCCTTCTATCTTATAAGTAGCATGTTCTTGTTCTAATATTGTATGATAGCGTTGGTAAGGGCGTGGATTTTCTTCATCCCAAGAATTCAATGTATCGCGTCGATACTCCATTGTGCAAGAGGATCGTAGGATTCGTTTATGTTCGAAATCCACCCGTTCCGCTCGGATCATATCGACTGAGTACATTTTGACAATATGCGGTTTGATAGGGATGACGCATAATGACGTCTGTACTAAATTTGGTATCTTCTCGTCCTTGGAACTCTTGTGATTCTTCAAAGCGGGTATGATACAACACGGATCGTCGAACAGAAACATGTCCATTGGCAATTGGAGATTCTACCATCGGATAGCGAAGGATGGTTGATCCCCATTCACAACGGTCCAATTGATTTAAATATAAATAGACGTTTTGATAAAGCGTAAAATCAAGAGAGGTTCCGAATTCAATATTGTGAAGAAAAATATGGGTATCTTGTTTTTCGAAACAATCTGCAATGATGGAAAGACGTTGAGGGTGCATGATATCATCCGCGTCAAAAAAGGAAATAATGTCAGTATGAAGATGATTCGCGGCAATGTTTCGATTTTGTGCTGCATTTTTCTTTTCACTATGAATAACAAACATGAAGGGAAAGGAGTACATGTATCGACGATACATGACATCTTCTACGTTCGTTGAAGAACAACTAATTACTACCTGATCTGGCTTCCTGATTTGTTTCTCGATCGAGTCAAATAACCGTTTTAAATGAGGAAGATGACCTTTGTAGCAACAAATGGCTACACCAATGGTTAGAACCATTCTTGATAGAAAGTTCGATAATTCAACACATAGCATAAACTCACCATTCGATTAGTCCATCATGGTATTCTGGAAGTTGTATCCTTTTGTAAATTGGATATCATCTTTTTGGAATTGGGATCGCTTTCAAAGTCATTTGTTTCAAAAAAAACCGATTCCATCGCCTACTGGTCAACCAGGACATTGGCTTTTGCCGGATGAAGATCGGGAACCCATTTTGACTCATCTTCGTACCCATTTTGGATCACCACCACAAACACCGGTATTGGATATACCGAATGAATATTTGATGGGTCCCAAGGATCATTTCTTTGTTGTACATGATTCCAATGGTATTGCAGGGACAATTCGATATCATTATGTGGGGGAATTCGTATCGGCTCATTGTGAAGCAATCTACGTGGTAGACTGTTTCTGTATTCATCCGAGGTGGAGAGGAAAGGGGCTGGCGGATTATCTTTTAACCGAATTGCATCGATATGCGAATCGAAAAGGAATTCCCTATGCGATGTTTTTGAAAGAAGGGGTGAAACTAGCGATTGCACCGGCTCCGTTTTATACAGGGTTCTATGCCTATCGAGAATTGGTACGATCGGATCCATCTCCTTATGTATCAAATCTTACCATGGGACAAGCCTATCGATTGATGGAAGTCTATCGAATGATTCATTCGGATCGGTTTTTGATTTTGAACAAAGAGGGAACCAATCAATTATGGAAAATGTTTCATAAAGGAATTCATCGTATTTTAGTATGTATACAAGATACATTTCAGAGAAAAGAGGGAAAACGAATGGCATGGATTACTGCATGGCTTGAATCGGCGGCGATCACACCTTCCATGCGAAAAGAAGCCGTGATGGCATTGACCGATTCTTTGTATCCGAATTTTGATTATGTATGGATCAATCGACAATGGGGAGGGCAGAATTGGATTGCGGATGGAGGGTTTCACTGGTATACGTATCAATGGAACTCTTCGATTACCATGACGATGTCATATTCTTTACCAATTTAGTGTTTTCTCTTCATGGTATGTCTTCTTCCACCTTCTGCAATCGTCTGTAAACGACGCTGTAAAGTGGGATCGGTTAGGTTGCCTGGTCGATAAAATCGGGTTTGTTGAGGTCGAGGACGAAGACCAGGACGTAGGGTGGTACGATTGCTAGACATTGCACTGGAGGGTATACCCGTTTTATTAGATTCTTTTTGCAATGCAGAGGGTCGTACTAAAGGTGCGGAGGGTTGTGGTAGCACAGGTGGTCGAATTTGTGGTTGCACTTGTTGTTGCATTGGCGGTGCTTGTACGACCTGTGCTTGTGCTTTTGCCGCATCCACCGCTCGTTTGGAATGAATAATATCTTGTACGCCATGAAGATAGGTTTCCTCGCAATCTTTATAATATTTCATTAATAATTCACGGGTATCGTAATTGATACTATTTAATTCTGCAAATCCACCCTGAATCAAGGTTGGACTTAATGAGATTTGGAAATATCCACTTTCTCGATCTTGTTGAACACGAAATAATCGATTGATAATCGCACCGCAGTTCTGTGCATGAACATATTGGCGTGCAAATAGTTTTTTAACTGATTCATAGACTACTTTTGCAAGACTATTCGGCAGCTGTATGTCTTGATCCCTTACCCCTAAAATGCGACATAATGCATCATCGCGTGAAATGGTAATTGCATCTAATCCTTCTTTTATGACAGCATCGGTATCGGCACGATCTCTTCTAGAGGTATCACCGAATAACCGAGACATGGTTCGAATGAATTCCAAATATTTCTCCTTGGAGGATGTTCCATCTTTTCCTGGCGTAGTTCCGATTTGAACCTGTGGTGTTCCAAAAAGGACAGTATCATAGAATAACTGGGCGAGAGCAGAGAGTCCAGGACTTTCATCGAGTTTCTTGACAGGAAGACCGCTTCGTGAAACAGTTGTTTTCAGACCAGATTCTGAAACACGTGTCGATTCGACGAATTTGGGTTTACAGATGGAAGAAATTCCATCTTTATCGAAGGGAGCGGCTCGAAGAAGTTGCATTCCACGTGCAATACAATGACCAAGAGGTTTGACCTTGCTCAGATTTTGGATAATTTTACTCAGTTTTAATTGAGGTTGAATGTCTCGTTCCGATTGATCCGACGTTCCTGAAACCGAAGTTCCTTCCACCAGAGAACGTACAAAGGGGACCAGAATGGTAAAGATCTTATTAAAATAATCGACCAAACTAATGGTGGAACCGGATACCTTATAGGTATAACCGGTGGGAGAAACTTGTCCTGAAATAATCATAGTCTTCTTGATGGAGTCAGGCAAGGATGCCTCTTTTTCGTCTGCTTCTCCTTTCTTTTGATACTTGATCTTTCCAAAGGACACCGTTAGATTATTTGAACCAATTCCACTTCCTGTAGCGGTCATGGGAAGATAGGAAAACTCTTTGGCACCTGTGTATGCAATTGCAAACTTACCCTGTTGGGTAGAGGATGCATCTTGACCATCGATTTCAGCGTTAAAATAGACATTTGCGGTGGTACTGGATGTAGATCCAACATATCGTGTTCGAAATCCTTCATTTCCATAGGTTTGATCCGTGAGATAGGTCTTGAGAAATTGAAAATTTCCCATCGTGGTCAGGGTAAATGCACCTCCACGCATGGTACTGGGATAGACTCCAGGTGCACCAAAGGAACGCCGTTGTTCCATTCCTTCAAATAGACCTATTTGGGAAACGTCGTTGATATCGTCAATCAATGTTAGTGCAAGAGATCCATAAATTTGGAAAATGCGCGTATAGAAATATGCCAGAGTCAAACATAATGATTGACGCTCGACTTTTTCTTGTTCGGTGGGTTCGCTCAAATCTTTGATGGAACGGAAAAAAATAACACCTCGTTTATCTGTTCCAGGTGCAACTTGCAGTTCATAGAAGAGTTTATGAATACTATTGGTAAGAAACATAACGTAATTTTTACACCCTTCCGGGCTTGACAGTTTCACAAATTCAGAAACGGCAATTTTATGTAGTCCATAATCTAATAATTTGTTCATGATGAGGCGGGTATCCTTCGTCATGTCAAATAGTTGTTGATGCGACATTTCGCCAGGTAGGGAAGAAGAACTACCACCCATTCTATTATCCTTATCTGTTTTAATTTTATAATACGGTTTCCAGAACCTCGTGATAGGATTCCAGACGACGAAGACATTTCTGTAGGGTAGCGACGGAGATCTCGCTTGCTTTGGCAATTTTGGAGAGAGGAATGGTAAGATTTTCACATCGTTTGATGACAAAGGCAACACAGCCTGCTGCCAAACTCGGAGGCATATTCTCCTGAGACAGTCCCGCTTCATCTGCCTTGATGGCAATCCGTTTGCATAGCATGAGAAGATGCTCCATCTGATTTCGAGGAATGGGTAGACGACTGAGAGGGAGTTGGATGTATTCAATCGCCTGCGTGCTGGAACGGCTCGGTTGATTGGTAGTCGTCATGTGAAGAAGTCCTTTTTGACGGGCGAGCGCCATGACTTCCTGCATCTGTTTGAGGGCTTTTGTAAAGGTGGCGGAAGAGAGGCCGAAAATATCCGCAATTTCCTTGGGTTTTCGCGGAGATCCGGACTGTTTCAAGCTCATATAGAGACAGGCGGACAGGAGGGCATCGCGACTAAGACCTTGACGACCACCGATTTCTTGTAGGGTGGTATAGAGATTTTTGGATTCTTCGATGATGGATTGATTGATTCCTGAATTGAGACCAATTAAAGATAAACGCTCACAGGTCTGAATGAAGGACCGTTCCTTGTAGGGAACGGTATTCCAGGAATGATATTTTCGAACACGATACATGGCTTTGGAGGTACCGTATCCGTTAAGGATAACCGTTCCAAGCGAGGCTTCGGGTAGACGGGGATCAAGTGGAGCACCTACACGAGTGGGATCGCCACCACGATCCTCTTGAGAAAAGTAGCGGTATTCGGCGGTATTATCAAAAGGTCGAGACACGATATGCCCGCATTCTCGACATGTTACCAGGTCGCTGGTATAGAGACAATCGGTATTAAAACAATTCGGACACGTATCTAAATCCACGATGGGTTTCTCATCTTTGAGTTCTGAATCATCCTTCCAGAACTCAACGGCTTCCTTGATAGGTGCAAGAGTACGACGGAGATGAAATAATGATTCCATTGTACCCTATTGAGAGATCAGAATGAGGATCAATTTTTAGAACGCAGTAGGATTTTATCTGTGGTTATAAGAAATGAGTGTCCCCCAGCAGGGCTCAGAAACACGTACCTCGATCCTTCCGAGTATGGCCCCATCGGGCATCGGATTTTTTGGATCACCTTATAAACCAGCCGATCAAATGAAAACACCACCTCAACTTGGCATTCATGTAGGCGATTCTATGAGTGATGTCGTGAATGCCGTGAAAGGTGTTGGATTTTACATTGATCAAATTGGATTTGGTAGTCCATCCACGGGTCTAACCAATGGAATGGGATTGAAACCGTTGGGAGTGAACTATTTTATTAAGACAGGTGCCCAGTGCTCGAATGGTGCCGATATGTGGAATTATATGCAAGGAATTCCGGAAGGAAATGTATTTGGAGATAAGGTAAAACAAGCCATGGCGGATATGGGTAATCCCAGTTTAAGAGGGTTAGCACCAGGAATGTTGGAAGATGTGGAAAACGGATTGAATCCGGCTCCTCTGATGAATTCATTATTTGGCTCAGGGTATCCACAATGCAAACAGGTAACGCTCATGGTAGGAGATTATGAAGGACATATTGCGGATCCGAGTACAGGAGAACCCTGGATTTCAGATCCAGAAACAGCAAGACGTTCGGGAGATGTCTATGTCCAAACACGGTGGGTACAAGATACCGATCGTTTAGGAAAGCCAATTAGTTTAACACGGGATGAATGGGTCGCTGCTCCAAAAACATTTAATGCAGATGGAACACCGGTGAGTGAAGGGTTTGAACAAGTCATGTCCAAACCGGCTACAATCATTACAGTGGGTGTATTATGTTTACTCGCATTGGCGGTTGTCAAACGATAACGATGTCTCCCGTAGGCTTACGCGCGCTTGGTCATCTTGTAGGCATAGTACGCCGAGGCGCCTCCCAGGAGCTGGGCGGCGACGTATCCGAGAAAGGTACTTGAGTTTAGCTTAGAATCCATAAACATTGCTAGAGAAACAGCTGGGTTAATATGACCGGAACTGATTGGTGCGGTTAAGAAAATAACTAACGCAAGTGCTGCACCGATGATCAATGGATTGCCGCCACTGGCAAAGATCGCCAATACAAAAAAGAAAACACCGAGATACTCTGCTGCATATGTCATTAAGGATGCCGCCATTTTATATTATAAATTTAGAATATATTTTTAATATAAAAAGGAATTAAGTATATTAGTTATGTCAAAACAAAAATACACAATCGATTTTCTTAAGGAATATTGTATAGAACATAATATATCATATAGTAAAATAGTTGTTGATAAATGGGATGGAAGAAGTACAATAATAAATTTATAGAAGTAAAATCTACATGGACGTATCAAAAAGATATTCATAAAATAGATGCTATTAAGGCAAGGGTAAAGAATGTGGATATTTATTTGAATGTTGGATATTTAACGATAAAAAAGAAATAGTTGATATAATATAATATTTATTTTTATGTTATTCAACTTTGGCAGCCGGTTGTGAATGACAGATCAACTTTTGGCTCGTAATCAGGCGTGATCCGATGCACATCGTTTCAAGTTCCTGTAGCAACAACTTGGATGCATAAGGAAGATTAAGATGTGAGAAGCTGGTCGTATTTCCACAGCCGCGGCACGACCAGATGTTTTGTTCAGGGTTCGCGATCGCCAGCAAACCACAGTCTTTACACGAATAACACGAGAAGGAATCTGAACACTCCATGAGACGTTCCTTCGTAAACTCCGCCATACCATGCGCCACCACGCAATCACGCTCCATTTCTCCAAATCGCAATCCACCCTCACGTGCACGGCCTTCGGCAGGCTGACGCGTCAACATAACCAGCGGACCCGATGCACGGCTGTGCATCTTGTCGGCCGAACAATGTCTCAGGCGCTGATAATAGCAGGGACCGATAAAGATGGACGTCTCCATCATTCGCCCCGTGTACCCATTGTACATGATTTCATTTCCATAGGGTTCCATGCCATAGTTGTCCCGTAGAATCTTGGACAAATCATCGACCGTCGTCTCTCCAAACGGCGAACCATCACCCAGTGCGCCTGTCATGCATCCCACCTTGCTCAACAGAGTCTCCATGAGCTGTGCGATCGTCATACGTGATGGAATACAGTGGGGATTGATGATGATATCGGGAACGATACCCGATGACGTCTGGGGCATATCCTCTTGGTTCAGGATCATACCCATGGTTCCTTTCTGTCCGTGGCGTGAAGAGAACTTGTCTCCAATCTCAGGAATGCGGTCCTGACGCATGCGGATCTTGACAAAGGAGTATCCCTCGCCGTTTCGGTTCTTGTAGATCTTGTCGACGTAGCCCTTCTCGTTGTTGCGGGGCATCTTGGAGACATCGCGCGACTTCTTGGCACCCGCTGGCAGGACCGCACCCGTGGGAACACGGAGGGGAACCACCTTGCCGATAAGGATATCATCGGGCGTGACATAGGTATCCTTGGGAACAAAGCCATCGTCCCCGATTTTTTCGTAGTGTGCGTTTTTCATGTGTTTGGTTTCAACAGGATCGGGGCGACAGAACTTCTCCTCCTCTCCAGAAGACTGGTTCTTGCGCTCCTCATCCTTGTAGGTGCGGTAGAAGACGGAACGGAATCGGCCGCGATCCAGAGCGGCACGGTTGATCATGTTGGAATCTTCCTGATTGTATCCCGTGTAGGTCATAATGGCAACGACAATGTTTTGGCCAGCGGGCAGTTTTTGTGCGCCATAGAATCGGCTCATGTAGGTCGATACCATGGGAATTTCGGGGTAGCAGAGGACATGGCTCATTGCATCAAATCGCTCGCGATAATTCAGGGCGTAGATGCCCATGGCCTGCTTACCCATCGAAGACTGATATGCATTACGAGGAGATTGATTGTGATCAGGGAAGGGAATATAAGAAGCGGTCGTTCCCAGGATGACACTGGGATGAATCTCACAGTGAGTCGTCGTGGGATCAGCCAACATCTTTGCATAATCCATGGCGATGTAGGATCCATCCGTTTCACCGGCATCAATATATTCAAACAAGTTCTTGCCGTTCGGCGTTTTCCAGAGGAGAAGTTGATTCCACTCCTTGATGGCTTGAACTTGTTTCTTCAGCGAACCCGTCTTGTCTGCATAGATTTCTCGAAGGGCAGGGGCGTAATACAAGGGACGAATAACACGACCTGCTTCCGTGCTAATCCAGAGCTCCTTGTACGCATTCTTCCACACGATACCCGTGTAGAGATGGAGAACACCAGAACGCTTGGCCTTACGCAACTTATCGACGACCTCTTGAGTATCTTCGTTGGGGATAATACCAATCCAGGATCCGTTGAGAAAGACGCGTGTACACTCGTGTTTTTGTTGAATGGTCGATTCTCGCAGGGAGATCAGCTTGTTAAGCCCCTGAATATAGGCGTAGACCGTAATCGGACTGCTGAAGATGCTAATCATGGTCGTCGTCGCCATATTCTTCACCACACCTACACCATGACCTTCTGGGGTCTCACAAGGACAGATGTAGCCATATTGCGAGTTGTGTTGTTTACGAGGGGCAATCAGCTTGCCCGTCTTTTCAATCGGAGTGGAAATGCGGCGCAAGTGGGAGATTCCAGCGGAATAGTTCATGCGATTCAACACTTGAGACACACCGACTTTGTTGGGACCACCGATCTTGCCGCAACCAAAGTTGCCCGTCGCCAGGGAAGATTTCAAGCAGACATCCATGATGGTCGACTTGATAATTTTGTTGATGTTGTTGATGTTGACAATCTCGGTCCAATTTCCAGTCGCCTTCCATGAACCACCGTGAATCTCCTTGGACAGAGCGGCTTTCATGTCCTTGACCATGCGGTTGTTGTATGTCTTGCGGAACAAGTCGGCCAGCAAGAAGCCAGGAATGTCAACACGCTTGTTGGGGTAGGCATCTCGATCGTCGGTGGGGATGCGCTTGGTCACGGTCCAGAGTACCTTGCGGCAGAGATGGGCGAGGAAGCACGCCTTCTCGTAGTTCATTTCCATACCGCCGATCTGGGGAAAGAGTTCTTCAGCAAGAATGTCTTGTACGTTGCTTTGTTTCTGAGATTTGACGGACCACGCGTTGGTGTGCTCACCGAGCCATGCGAGGGCTTGTTCGCGTGTGTTAATGGAGCTCGCCTCGAGAATCGACTCGGTCATGATGGGATCATAGACATCTTCCTTGCCCGTGGTTCCCAGGATGAGTTCGTAGATATCGCGATCGGACAAGACGCCGAGTGCGCGAAAGAGAATGACGACGGGAATGTCGGTCTTGATACGAGGGATCGTGGCGCGAAGCATGGTAATGAGTTGATTTTTGGGGTGGTATACAATCTTGACAGTGTTGGATTTGGGGACTTGATCGTTGTCGGGACCAATGCACTTGATCTCGACGATTTCCAATTGTTTGGCAGCGGTACGTCCGTTGCGGAAAACAAAAGGACGATTTTCAGACATGCGCTCCATGGAAATCATCGCGCGCTCACCTCCTTGAATAATGAAGTAGCCACCGACGTCTTCGGCACACTCTCCCATATCCTTGGGGTGAACGTGAGTCTGGTCATGAAGAAGGCAGTATTTCGAGCCGACCATGACGGGAATCTTTCCAAGATGAACGTTGGGAAAGATGCGAACATTGGCCTCGCGAATGCTATTTCGGGTGTGATCGATAAAGGTGGTGGTGACCTTGACGTCGACATTCAGCGGTGCCGCGTAGGTCAGATTACGTAAGCGAGCGTCGTTGGGCATCATAGGATGAATGGCGCCATTATTTTCAAAGATGGTGGGTTTTCGGATAGAGATTTTCTCAAACTCGAGGGTCACTTCATACTCGTGTTGCACTTTTCGTCCCAGTACAGCCACACCGTCAGCAGCAGCCCCCATAAGAGCATTGGCGGCGGTGGTGGAGAGGCCCGTGGCGGTCGCCAACGCCGAACGGGGCCCCGCAAGGGGGATTTCCGGCGATCCGTATGAAGTAATAGGGTTGGACATATGAATGATTTCGGGGATGTCGACTTCCATAAACTGATTGAACGACTCAATCTGATGGCTGATAAGCTGTCTTCCATCAGATTGCGTGATGAACGTTTCCAAAATGTGGCGATGGCAGGGAAGAAGATCGGCATTCGACATGGTCGGGTTGTAGGTTTTTCAAGGATTCCATCGGTCAAATTTTAGGGTTTTAGGTTGTGAAAAGAATCTCGCGTATGATTAACAAGGACATCAAATATGTCAGAAGGAGAAATCAAACAAGTAATGATTACTGGCAGCGCCATAACCGAAGGTGGTAAAATTAAGAGAACGCGAAAGTCCACAACCAAGAAGAACAAACAAGAAGGAGGAGATCCATTGAATACTCCTTCCACTCAACCGATGGCACAAGCACAACAAGTACAACAAGTCCCACAAATTGTAAAATCGGATTATACCATTCATACACCTGTAAAGCCCTGTCCGATGCCACAGGTCTCTACTGTATTACCTCCTGCTCCACAAGAAGGAGGTTCCAAGATAATTAAGGTAGAACTCAAGAAGCGCCCCACGGCTAAGAAGGTTCATCTTCATCCCAAGAAGGCGGATGCTCCCAAAACACCTTTGGTCAAGAAGAATCAGACAAAGAAAGCTCGTAAGATTTCATTGGGTATCTCGGCACTGCATATGAAGATGAAGAGTGCCAAGAAGACACATAAGAAGATGAAGGAGATGCCATTGTATAAGTTGAAAGAAGAGTTGATTAAGAAGAAATTGATTAAACCGACAAGTAAGGCTCCCGAGGGTGTATTGCGCCAAATCGCTGCGGATGCACAGGTCTTAGAGGACAAGGCCTTATAATAGTATAGAATGGAAGATCAAGAAACAATAAAAAGAGCGATCGAATCTCCTTTTTTTATTGGTCGTATTGCGGGTATCGAATTACAAATTGCCTATCATTTACATAAGGGATCACTTCATCAGATTATAAAAGACAAGGAGGAACTGGAGAATAATGCGGGAATTCATATAAAGGGAAGTTCCTCCTTGGCGATATATTGTAGTAAACTTGTGGAGTCCTATGAACATTGTACACATATTGCGGAATGGGACAAATCAGGTGCAGTGTTTGAGAAAACGGGTAAAAGTCAGGAATGGATTGCACAGAAAACACCCCATATTCCAAAGATTGATGCCTTGAGTTTGGAGCCTTATTATTTTCAGGATTCATGGATGCCACATATGAAAGGAAAGAGGATTCTTGTTGTACATCCGTTTGCAAGTACGTTTGAGAAGCAGGTTCCGAAGTTGAAGGAGATCTTTCCAAACCAGTCGTGGTTGGAAGACTGTACCTTTCAGATGATCAAGCCTCCGATGACGATGGCGGGAAATCACGGGAACAAGGACTGGCAGGATCATTTGGCGGAGTTTTTGCCTAGTCTGGACCAAATCGAGTTTGATGTCGCATTGGTGGCGGCAGGCGGGTATGGAATGTTAATATCCGATTATCTATTTACCAAGAGAAAGAAGTCAGTATTCTACATTGGTGGTGCGCTCCAGATTTTTTTTGGGGTAATTGGAAAACGATGGTTTACGAATGATGTGATTATGAAATTAGTGAATGATACATGGGTTCGTCCAGCATTAGATGAGCGCCCACCTCAATATAATAAAGTGGAAAAGGGGTGTTATTGGTGATGGAACCTAAACTAAAGAGTATGATAAATATCAAATGGAATCTGCTTTAACACATAAACACAATACCATTATGAAATCAGGAATCGAAACCTACAAGCGAGGATATGACGAAGGGAGAGAGGATGGATACAAACAGGGGAAAGAAAGAGGATATCAAGAGGGATATGAGGATGGAAACGAAGAGGGATTTGAGGAGGGGTATCGAAAGGGATCTGCCCTAGGAATTTATATTGGATTGATCATTGGATCCATGTCGGTCTTTGTGGGCGCGTTGGTCATGTCACCCTCTAGTCGAAAATAGGGTTTAAAGCGAGAACGCATAGATAAAGTGTAAGACATGCACAAAGAATACATTGAACTATATCAGACGTATACAAAGAAATATGGTCCGAAGACGGCCATTTTTCTAATGGTGGGTTCGTTCTATGAATTGTATGATATCCAGGATTCAGAGACGGGTGAAACTCAAGCTAATGTACGTGAAATCGTAGATTATTTGGGAATTCAACTTGCAGCGAAGAAAGGCGATGTAGGGCCAGGCAAGGATGGGCTTTTTGCTGGGTTCCCCGATTATGTTATGCATAAATGGGCGGGACGTCTGACCTCTAATGGATGGACCGTGGTCATTGTGGATCAAATTAAGGACATGCGAGGAAAGGTGAAGGAGCGAAAGGTATCTCGCATTCTGAGTCCCAGTACACACATTGAACAAACGACATCAACCGAAACTCCGTATGTGATGACACTCTATTTTCAGGGAACGCAGATTGCTCCGACTTTTGGTGCGGCCGTTCTGGATTTGACGACGGGTTCGACTCGAACCTATTCGGGTCAGGCACAGGGACGATCTGACATTTGGACGGTGGATGATATTGTGCAACTTCTTAGTGTATACCCTCCAAAGGAACTATTGATTTATTGGTCGAATGGGATGTGTCCCGATGAATCTCTCTTTCGTCGAATTCTGGGACTTCCATCGTCCATTATGGTTCACGTTCGTCCAGTTGAAACATTGGGATCTTTCGCATCGGATCTTGTTCGTAAGGAATATCTTCAAAAGATTTATTCGATCAAGTCCTTGCTTCCTCCACGAACCTACCTTGGAATTCGCTCAGAACAAGAAGAATTAGCATTATTATATTTGCTTCAATTTGTGGAGGAGCATGATCCGAGCCGATTGAGATCGTTTCAACGAAATGAGCCATGGATTCCGCATACCAAACTCATTTGTGGAAACCACGCCCTGACGCAACTTCAACTAACAAGTGCAACGAATCCGATGGAATCCGTTCTGGGACTTTTTGATAAGGCAATCAGTCCAATGGGAAAAAGGGCAATGAAAGAACGGTTGCTGAGTCCGTATTCAGAAGCCGATGAGATTCAGGCGCGATTGAAAGAAGTACAAGAATACATCATGTGGCCTGAAGAGAAATCGAAACCGTTGGAGCGTCAATTGCGATTCATGTTTGATCTCCCGCGTCTTCATCGAAAAGTCTTGTGCGGATCCATCGCCGCACCCGAGTTCAGCCAATTGTTCCAGACCTATCGGGCGATCGAGCACATCGTGGTTCAGATTGTTCATAATACCCTATTGAAAGAACCATTTACAAAAGAACAATGGGTCCAATACCAAAAGGTATTTCGAACCCATGTATCGGAAGATAAGGCGCAACAGGTATGTGGCGATGTATCGGTGTTTAATGTGGAAACGTATCCAGAAATTGGAAAGAAAGAGGCGGAGATTCAAGAAATTTTGGAGCAGTTTCAAACAATCAAGAGAGAAATGGCACAGAAGGGTCGTGTGGCAGAAGACGCGATTCGTCTGGAGGAGCGAGAGAAGGAACCGTTTGGTTTGAAGGCATCGACCATTACCATTCAGCAACTCAAGAAAAACAGTAAGGATTTACCAGATGGAACGAAGATTTCGGAATTGAAATCGGGGGGATGGATCGATTGCACCGCTTTGCAACAATGCAATACCAAACTTCAAAAGACGAGGGAGGTTCTGGATCATTTGATTCGAATTCATTTGCCTGATGCGTGCCTTGCCATTTCTCAGGCGGGTGAGATAATATGGACGGCGATGGAACAATGGGTGTGTCATGTGGATACGACACAATGCATTGGACGGGTTTCGAAAGAGCGTGGGTTTCGATGTCCAACGATTGAATCGGCGGAGAATGGATCGAGTCTGGATATTCAGCAGGTACGTCATCCATTGGTGGAAGCGACATCGAGTCGGATTTCGTATGTAAAGCATAATGTTTGTTTGGATGGGGAGAAGAAGGGATGGCTTGTGTATGGAATGAATGCGAGCGGTAAGTCAACACTAATGAAGGCGACAGGCTTATGCGTCTTATTGGCGCAAGCGGGATGTTTTGTTCCTGCGCAGAGTATGACACTGAGACCGTTTCGAGCAATCTATACACGTATTTTGAATCAGGACAATTTGTTTGCGGGCCTGTCATCGTTTGCGGTGGAAATGGCGGAACTCAGAGACATTCTTCGAAATGCAGATGAGAGGACACTTGTTCTAGGAGATGAGCTGTGTGCAGGAACGGAATCCATTTCGGCGCAGGCACTGGTATCCAGTGGAATTCAGTGGCTGAGCAAGAGGAATGCCAAGTTTATTTTTGCGACGCATCTGCATGATTTACCGAATCATCTGGATGTGCAGAAAGAGGGTGTGGAAGTATGGCATTTGCATGTGGAGTATGATTCTCAATCGAAGAAGCTCATCTATGATCGCTCACTAAGACCTGGTTCGGGTTCGACGCTCTATGGATTGGAGGTAGCGAGGGCGATGGATTTACCGTTTGAATTCATTGAGCAAGCGTTGTCGAATCGTCATAAGATCATGGGGACGGCAACGCAGGAAGAGGCGCGACGTTCTTCTTGGAATACGAAGATTGTTCGAAGGGATTGTGAGATTTGTAAGAAGGAAATGTCTAATTTGGAGGTGCATCATATACAACATCGTGCGTCGGCTACGAATGGCCTATTACAGGATGGATCGCCGATGAATCATGAGAGCAATCTGATGGTGATTTGTCAGACATGTCATGATCATATTCATGCAGGAACCATTGAGGTAGGAAACTTGCAACAGACGTCGAATGGACCAGAACGTGTTGTTCAGCATGTGGAGACTCCAAAGAAGAAAGGAAAGTGGACGGAAGAGGAATGGGAGACCATAACGAGTACGTTGAAGAAGTATTCGTCATTGTCGCTAAAATCCATTCGTGCGATGCTCAGCTCGAAACATGCCATTGAGATCAGTGAGGCCGTGCTGGGAAAGGCTAGGAAAGGCACTTTTTAAGCGGAACACTTTACGAAGTGTATCGCCAAAGGCGACTTAGAACAAGTAGATTTTTGAGCACTTTTTTTGAAAAAGTGCAAAAAAAGTTTTTAACGGCGGAAACCACCGCCTTGAACAGTACCACCACCCGCTTCACGACGAGACTTGTCGTCCGAACTGGCTGAAAGGGTCATAAGATCTCGGGTGAATTCGGCGTTGCCACCATCGGTGGCCTGTACTAGTTTCATAATGTGCTTGCGATAAATCAGGTTCTCTTCCGTAAGAAGCTCAACTTGTTTCCGGAGGGAATCGACATCGCGGCGAACGGCGTTAATTTCATGACGAACGGGGTTACCCGCTTGATAATTCAGACCAGAACCGTACAGTACCGATGTCATTTCTGATGTCGTCGGTACTTTTATTTCATGTAATATAACGCATTACGTATATATCTCGTCCACTAACCCGTATTCGATGCACTTTGTCGCATCCAACCACAAATCATGATTTAACAATTGATCGAGTTTTTTCGAAGTTAGGCGTGTATGAGTGAGATACAAGGAACGGATTCGTTTCATCAAATCGGCCAAATTCTGATATTCATCGGTTAATTCCGACATTTTGCCCCATGATGCACCGCTTAATTGGTGAATCAACATGTATGCATTGGGACAAATAAGCCGTTTTGTACAGACCATACTGATCATGGTTCCGGCAGAAGCCGTTGCACCTTCAATGATCGAATAGACGGGTACACGACATCGTTGAATGGTATCCACTGCAGCGAATGCGGAATGAATGCATCCTCCGCTGGAATATAAATGAAGATAAATGGGAATGGGATCCAATCTCATTCGAAAAGCCGTTATGACACAATATTCTTCGGTCTCTCGAAGGAGTGTAGTTAGTTTAAAAATAGAGGAGCGATCGATCTCGGTATGAAAATAAATGTGATTATCCTCCCGATGGATGTCTTCCGTTTTGACGTCTTCTTCGGAACATTCCGCTTGCCGTTTTGTACCACTTCGAAGGCGACCTTTCATACTGTTTGAATAAACATGCGATTGGTTTAGATTCCAAATCTGTAAAATTTGAGGAGGAAAACCTTTCCCCGAATCTGCTAGAGATGATTATTCCCGTCCGTTGCATGAACTGTGGAAACGTACTGGCCGACAAATGGCTGTTTTATCAACAAAAGGTGAAGGAGTTGTCCAAGTCTAATTCAGAACCCATTTACATGGATGGAAAGACTGTTCCGGATACGGTAGAACGTCAAGTTCTTGATGCGCTGGGTCTGAAACGATATTGTTGCCGCAAGCATATGTTGACGCATGTAGATCTGATTGATAAAATTTAAGAATCAAAAAACAGTATAGATGGAGTTCTTTATACCAGGATTATTTATTTTTTTGATTGCGACATGTGTAACCTTTTTTTTGGTTCCTAAGGCGACTCCTATGACCGCTGCCATTTTAGCGATTGCATTTCTTACATATGGAGTGTATGATCACTATCAGTTATTTGCCTCCGAATATAAATTAAGCACATGGCAAGAAGGCCTGAAGATTTATGCTCCGTTCATCATGGTAGGTGTGATTATCATGTATAGCATTTATGGTATGATTGCATTTTTTACAGGAGGGTCCGTTCCTGTTCCCAGTCTTCCTGAAATTCCGAAAATGAACAATGTTCCCAGTTTCAATCAAGTATCAACACAAATGAGTAATACCTTTAATAATGTTGCAAATTCGATTGGAAATGCGACATCGAACCTGTTTGCAAATACAAATAAAGGAAATAACGGATCTAGTTTTAAGAATAGTATAACCAATTTAGCAAACAATCTGGGAAACAGTTTGGGATTGAATAATCATGAGAACCGACTGTCTCGGAGTGCAGCAGAAGTGATTTGATTAAAATCATAAGATGAAGTAGTAATGATTCATAAAACCAGAAAGCATTCGAATCATGGAAAAGGAGTGTATTCCATTCCCGAATTACGGCGTTCCTTTGAGCATATTGAAGCATTTGTAGATGAAAAGCTTAAAACCAAAGACTCAAAGGAAAAAATCAGCAGATATCTACGCAAGGAGTGGCAGAGTGTATTTCGCAAGCCACTTGATAAAAAATCGGCGGATGCATTTTTGGAAGATCGTATGTCAAAATCGAATCGACGGGTTCGTCATGCGGGGGGTGCAATGTTAGAGGGAGCACCGGTCGATTATACCCAACGAGCGGGGTTGTATTTGGCTCCATCGGGTCTTCCTGGTAAGGATGGTGGTCTTCCTGAATCCGGTCAGATGGGTGGAGGGTTTGGAAGTTTTGTCCAGTATGTTGCGAATGGATTTTCCGATCCAGAAATCGCACATCAATATGATCCCGTTGCAGGACAGGCCAAATGGCCGATGCCATTTCTAAGCACCGGATCCAATCAGGCAGGAGGAAGACGCAAGAGCCGTCGTAAGATCCGCGGTGGATCGATCGGATCGTTCTTATCACAGGTATTTACTCGCCCCATTCCATCCGATGTTCCGCCCGGCCCCTTACAGGATGCACAAGACATGCTTCATGGAAAGCAGGTAGGTACATCACCTGATCAAGTGCAGAGAACTCCAGACTATCAATTAGGTTCGGTTTATCCAAAACCAGTTCATTTCTAATACTATAATACCAAGAGATGTCTAGTTCGTTGGATATTTTGAAAAAAGGTTTGCGTCAGCAACAACTCTCCCTTATTTCCAATAAAAAGAAGGATGAGTTGATCTGTCATCCCAATCCAAAGAGATTTGATTATCGTACCTCGTTGTTAAAAGAACGATATTTGGTTTCGATCCAAGCGATGGATCCAGATGATATTGTACATGAGTTTTTATATATTCCTCCAACTACACCCCCAAATGCAGTCAAAGGACCGAGTACATCCCCTACTCTTCTTTCGATTCCCTCCCCGACTGCGTTTTTGAACCCTCCTAGTCCTGGAGATTTAGTGGTATACGAATCTCCAAAGAACGTGTCCACAATACGTGAGAAAGAACCGATATAAGACTCTTCTCCACTACTAGGAGACAGATGGATGGAAACGTTGCGAGAGACCTATCGAGAAAGTTGATTGATACGTATTTTCGTACCAATCCTTATCCGTATACGCGTCATCACATCGATTCCTATGACCAATTTTTACAACAAGATATGGTCAATATGATCAAGTCGAAAAATCCGATTTTGATCTTTAAAGAGCTCATTCGTGAGGATCCCATTTTATACAAATATCGTGTTGAGATTTTTGTGGGCGGAGAGGACGGAACGGCGATCGAAATTGGAACTCCGACAGTCAGTCTTCAAAATACGCAAGAAGTTCGTGTCTTGTTCCCGAATGAGGCGCGTCTGCGAAATCTGACGTATGCCTCCACAATTTATGCCGATATCATTGTAAAAATAACGTATACTTCTACGGAAGGAGTGGTTCGAGATTTATCGCCCGCCCCTGAGACATTTAAGAAGTTTCCTTTGTTCAATATCCCGATCATGCTTCATAGCCGATTCTGTATTTTGAATAATAAACCGAAGGAATTTCTTCGAGAAGCGGGAGAATGTCCATATGATCACGGTGGATATTTTATTGTGGGGGGTGCGGAAAAAGTACTCATTACTCGTCAAGAACAGGCATTTAATACGCTGTACATTACTCCCCAGAATGATCCAAAGCAAGCGATTTATGCATCCATCGAGTGTTTATCGCAAGAGACCCGTCAAGTAAAGCGTGTTTCGATTGCATTGATGCGCCATGTAGAGCGAGAGGGATTTGTATCCCATGCGACCATACAGGTTTCTTTGCCTTTTGTTCGAAAACCGGTTCCGCTGTTCACATTGTTCCGTGCCCTAGGATTTCAATCAGACGAAGAAATCCTTAAGATGATTTTCCCTGATTTTTCAAGCTCCGAGGCCAAACTCTTATTGCCGAAACTTCAGCCCTCGATCATTGATGCATTTCCATTTATGACAACGTATACCGCCATTCAATACATCAAGACTCTTACAAAGGGTTTTAGTGAAGCTCATGTGATCGACATCATTCGTAATCAGTTGTTTATTCATATGCCGAATGATCCAAGCTCCCAAGCCCTTTTCTTAGGAGAGTGTGTTCGAAAGATTCTGCGTGTGAGTGAAGGATATGAAGAGAAGACGGATCGTGATGATACGCGTAATCAGCGTTGTCTGACAAGCGGTTTCTTGGTACAGGAACTGTTTAACAATTCCTATAAGTTGTGGGTCAAAGCATTTGTGTTGGCAATTGACAAGGAGTATAACTACAATCGTTCGGTGTTGTATAAAGATGAAAAATTTCAGAATATTTTCCAGGCGGGAAATGAATCCAAGATTTTTATGACAGGTCTATTGACGGATATGATCATGAAAGGATTCAAGGGAAAATGGGGAACGGGATTGGGTGAGGAAAAATCAGGTGTACTACAGGCCATGTCTCGATTATCCTATGTGGATTTCTTGTCGCATTGTCGTCGTGTGATTCTTGATTTCGATACGGGAATGAAATTAACGGGACCACGTAAGCTTCATACGTCTCAGTATGGTTATTTCTGTACCTCGGAAACTCCAACGGGTGCATCGATTGGCATTACGAAGAATCTGACCATTTTGGCGTCGATTTCAACGTCTTCTCAAACGAAAACATTTTTTGAATGGTTGCGAACGGTAGGTCGCGTATATAAACCTGAGGATACTACGTTGGAACATCGTATTGTATTTGTTCCCGTCTATGTCAATGGAGGCATGTTTGGATACACGGCGGTTCCTTATTTGTTAACGGACGTCCTCAAACTCTTAAAGCGTTGTGGTTGTCTCCCGTATTCCGTGAGTATTTCATTTTCGATTCGTGATCGTAAGGTATACTTGTATGTGGATCCAGGTCGCCCTCTTCGCCCCTTGATTCATTTGACGAATGCGGAGATTCCTGTTGAGAAGTTGAAACGTGCGAAAACATGGAAGGAACTTGTTATGGGAACAATTCGTCCCAGTGCATCCCTTGAGACCACGGAATTTATTGATCCACTTCGTGAGAAGACAAATAAATTGGAGGACTATCCTGCATTGCTTGCACCTCACACGGGATGCATCGAGTACATTGACCCCTATGAACAAAATGAGTGTTTCATTGCGAATAATCCAGCGTACATAACGAAGGAAACAACACATATGGAAGTTCACCCTTCTACGATTATGAGTATGATGACATCCCTGATTCCGTTTGCACCACACAATCAATCGCCACGTAATCAGTTGTCTTGTTCTCAGTCGAAACAGGGTCTATCGATTTATGCAACCAATTGGCGCAATCGCTTTGATAACACCGCGCATGTTCTGTGCTATGGAGAGATGCCGATTACTCGAACCATGTATAACAACTATTTGGGAGAAGGACGTATGGCATATGGAATGAACTGTATTTTGGCCATCGCATGTTGGTCGGGCTACAATCAAGAGGACGGTATTGTTATGAATTATGATGCGGTTCATCGTGGAATGTTTCGTTCTATGGCGTTTCGATCCTATGAGGCGTTTGAAGAGGATGATGAGAAAGCGAAAACAAAGGTTCGTTTTGGAAATCCAGCCCAGATGTCAAATTGGAAGGACTTGAAACCAGGTCTGGATTATTCCAAGGTAGATGATCGTGGTATCATTCGTGAGGGAGAATATGTCGATGAGAATACAGTGATTGTTGCAGCATATATGATGAGTGCAACAGGAGGACAGATCAAGGATGCTTCCACAACGCCACAGGTATGGACGCGTGGCCGTGTGGAGAAGGTGGTGGTTATGGTGAACAATATGGGTCTGCGCCTGGTCAAGATTCGTGTTGTACAGGATCGCATTCCAGAACTAGGGGATAAATTCTGTCTTACAGAGGATCACGATGTATTAACAGATAATGGATGGAAATCAATTAAAGATGTTTCCTCTTCCGATAAGGTATGTACTCTAAATGACAATCATGAGATTGTATATTCTACACCTACAGAGTTCTATGAATTCGATTGTGAAAATGAAGATCTATATCATATTAAATCACAACAAGTTGATTTATTGACAACACTCAATCATAAAATGTATGTCAAACAACGAAACACAAAGTCATTTTCATTAATCGAAGCACATAATATTAGAGGAAAACGTGTACAATACAAGAAAGATGGATTAAACGTCAATTCTGACTATCAGTTTGTTCTTGATGTAGAAACTCACCATTCATCAAATAATGTAGAATTACAAATGGATTACTTTTTAGAGTGGTTTGGATATTGGGTGTCAGATGGATGGGTTTGTCAAAATAAAAATGGGGAGTATCGAATTGAAGTGTGTCTATGTATTCAAAAAGACAGAGATCGATTTACAGAGTTATCAAATCATCTTGGATACAATGTGTATTCAAGTAGTGATCATACAAAGTTATTTATAACAAACAAACAAATCGCTTCTTATTTATATACATATAGCAAAGGTGCAATTCATAAATCACTACCAGACTGGGTATGGAAACTGAGCGAACGGCAAGCACGTATTCTGATTAAGGGTCTGATTGCAGGAGATGGAACGGTCATGAAAAGTGGTGTAGAAAGATTCTTTACATCTTCGAATCAACTAGCAGATCAGTTTCAATGTTTGTGTTTACATGCTGGTTGGTCGGCAAATAAAAAGAAAATTCACGAAGCAGGAACAAAGTTTGTTATTAAAGGAAAGCAGACACAATCAAATGCACCATTTTGGGGATTAACTATTAATAAACATAAAAATACACCAATGGTGAATCATAGTCATGTTAAAGAACAACATATCCAAACAGAAGGACTGGTTCCATTTACTGGAAAGGTATATTGCATTGAAGTACCATCTCACATCTTTTACGTTAGACGTGATGGTAAACCTGTGTGGACAGGAAACTCAAATCGTCATGGCCAGAAGGGAACCATTGGTGCACTTCTGAGAGGGCATGACATGCCCCGCACGGAGTCGGGTATCGTTCCAGACATGATTATGAATCCTCATGCGATTCCATCGCGTATGACCATTGCCCAAAACTTGGAGCAACTTTTAGGAAAGACAGCGGCTCTCACGGGTGCGATTGGAGATGGAACATCGTTTATGAATGATGGTTCGCCGCAGGAGGCCATTGGAGGCATCTTGGAACAAATGGGATATGAAAAGTATGGCAATGAGGTTATGTACAATGGCGCGACGGGAGAGCAGATTCAAGCGGCGATCTTTATTGGGCCAGTGTATGGAATGCGCCTGAAGCACATGGTGGAGGACAAGTGGCAGGCGAGAGGTCAGGGTCGAAAGGAAGTGAGAACTCATCAGCCGACGGGAGGTCGTGGAGCACAAGGAGGTCTTAAGATTGGTGAGATGGACCGTGATGCGATCATTGGTCATGCAGGTATGTCGTTTGTCAAGGAGTCGTTTATGGAGCGTTCGGATGGAACCAAGATGCCGATTTGTGTTGCCTGTGGAACGATTCCGATTTATAACCCGAAACTGAACATTGCCATTTGTTCGATGTGCGATGGACCGGTGCGATACATGGGAGATTCCGTGCACAATTTGGAGATTCTTCCACCGATTGGCCGTCCGAAATCCAAGATTGTGGAAGTGGAGATGCCGTATTCGACCAAGCTATTGACACAAGAACAGGAAACGTATTTGAATTTGAGTATGAGATACATAACGACAAGTGGAATTCAGCGTCTGACACCGTTGGAGTTATCGGCCAAGACGGGTGAAGCAGTGAGTGAGCTTCCAAGGATGTTTGCACCGGTCATTCGCGCGCCAGCGTACCGTGATGAGGAAGAGGAGCCGAAATTTACATTGGATCAATTGAGATCGATGGGAGCGAGTGTGATTCAGTTGTCGGAAGAGCAACAGAGAGATCTCGATACCATTGTGGAAGAGAATGAAGAGGGAGAGAACGTAGTCATTGATATGGCGGGCCAACCTCTCATGCAGCAACCCATGGTTCAGGTACAGCCACCTTCGGTCCAGATGCAACCCATGGTTCAGGTACAGCCACCTTCGGTTCCGATGCAACAGGCTCCCATGCCTCAGATCAATCAGCAACCCGTGGTTCAGGCACAGCTACCTTCGGTTCAGGCACAGCTACCTTCGGTTCAGGCACAGCTACCTTCGGTTCAGGCACAGCTACCTTCGGTTCAGGTAAAGCCAGCCATGATCCAACAAGTTCCAATGCAACAACCGCAGATGCAAGCACTGCAGAATCAAGTCATCTATCCACCTCAACAAGGTGGTATGCCGGCCCCTAGCCTTGGAGCCATCATGACAGGTGGATTTCATCCACCCTCGTTTCCAGGACAAGGTGGAATGATTGTGGTAGATACGAGTGGAGGTGCCATGGCGGCGGAAGGACTTGGTCCCGCACCGCCATCTGGTGGTCGTCGCACACGTGCGTCCTATCACGGAGGAGCCATGGCGATGGGAGCGGCACCTCCGCCTGCCATGCCATCCAATGTGATGCCTCCTCCTTCAGGAGGATTTCAAAACATAACCATTACAAAGCTTGAATAAAATTTGAACATGTTCAGCATACTTAAAGTGCTAGCCATGTCGCAGCATCTTTCCACGATCTATCGTAAACAAATTACTTGGAACGGCTATCCTGCGGATGTTATGAAATCGGGCCTTCAAAAGTACATTCGGCGAGGAATGATTGAGAAGGCGCTGTATTGTGCGGGCGAGCTGGATCTGTTCAAAGAAGCATCCGATGCTGCTCAGGGAGAGGGTGTTCGTACTAACTTTCTTCATCGTCTGATGGTCATCTTCATGGAGGATGTGGAGAACCTGTCCTTATGGCCTGATATGACTCAGAAGATGAAAGATCTCTTCGAGGAAAGAGAAAAAGCAAATCGAGACAAAGCAAAGGAAGAGCGTTTGCTTTCCGAGGTGGTGATACAAATGGGTGCATCAACCAAAGCACGAATGTGTTCTCATATTCGTGCTGTGTTTAATCCAAAGTACAAAACCATTCATGATTCTTATCCGAGCATTCGATCCTTATGGGAAGTGATCGAACAAAATGAAAAAGAAAAGAAACTGGAGACTCTGGAGCACAACTGCAAGCTCTACTCCAAGTATGTTAAGGAGAAAAATATACTAGCGGTATACTATGGATTCCAGATTGAGCATTCGGAGCAGAAGCTGAAGGAGAAGATCCTTAAAAGTTCGAAACCAGTTTGGTATCTCTTCCAGCAACTGCTGAATCCAATGGATCCGAAGCAATCTGCGATGGTGAACAAGTTCATTGAATGGAACAAGGAACACATGGGAACGTTGAATGAGTCGTTCATGTGCTGGTTGATTCCGTTGCTGCATCATTTGGGCGTCATTTCGCAAGGAGAACTTCCGAATGTCGACTTTGCCTCCTATCGCATGAACTGGGATCAAAATCGCGCGGGTGCAAAAATCGAGGTGGATGAATTTGTACTGGACAAACACACGGCAAAGGGACGTGGAAAGGGCTTGGTCGAGTTCGCTCTTCATGGGTCCTTGGTGGAGAATCAGGCTCCGTTTGTGAATCCGTTGTGGAAGCAGTTCTATGAGGATGGTAAGCGTATGGAGGATGGTGTTCCGATCCTGGGAGAGAAGGCTCTTGCGCAAGCACCAGCACCTGTTGCACCAGTTGCTCAGGCAGCAGCTTCGAATGCGGTAAAGCGTAAGAAGCCGATTGCAGGAACCGTTGATGAGAAGCCACTACAAGAAGAAGGATACGAAAAAACAGAACATGAATCGCGCGCATATGATTTCGTGGTACGAACGCAACTAACAACGATGGGAAGCAAGATGGATGTATACCTTGCAAAGGACAAGGCGGGTTCAATGGTATTTGTGAAGGGTCCCTATCAGACGAGAAAGGAGATTGACATTGTGGTGTCCAATACGGAGTGGAAGAAGAAACACAATCTTCCTTATAACAAGTTTGTGGTCAGAGAATTGATTCCCGACCGATGGCCCGAGGGTGTTCCTTTGGGTGCGAGAAATAAGATCGATCGAAATCGCCCTGCCTTCTTCTTGGTATTTGAATCCTACTTCGATGAGTCTGAACTTCGAACCAAGATGCATTCTAGTACTCTATGGCCTCCTACTGAGGTAGTGGACTGGGATCAGATTCCGTTTCATTTCGAGTACAATACGCGCGCCTTATCGGAACAGGAGATGAAGGATTATGTGCATGCGGTGTTGTTTCGCTACCTTGTTGGAATCTCGGACTATGCCGACCGAAACTTTGCTATGAAGAATGGTCGTGTCATTTCCATTGATGAGGATGTGGAGAATCACGAGATTAATCTGTACAAGACTCTGAAGAAGAACAAGGCGGACTTTGTGTATCGATGGCTAACAGCCAATTATGACAAACTGGAGGTACAACAGTGGACTCCTAAGAATCCAAACGATGCATCCCAACAGGAACGGTTGAATGAGATTCAGAGGAAGGAGCTTTGTTTGAGGATGTTCCAAGATCCAGCAAATGTTCCAGCACAGCCTGAAGCTCCAAAGGATGTTCCTAAAGATGATTTGCCTAAGCCCGTTCCCGTTCCTGAAGCGCCCAAGGAAGTTCCTTCTCCTATTGCACAAACTGCGGCGGCGCCATTCGCTCAACCAAAGGAGAGTATAAAACCCGAGATTACTAGTAGTATTATGAACGACCACTTTGTATTCGTTGATAACATCTATCGTAGTCGTATGACACTATTAGACATTCTGGAGATGCGTGGCTATGATGTGGCAAAGTACCGCAAGTTTTCCCCGGCCGAAGCCAAGGAGGCACTCCATTCTCTTACGAGTTTGAGCTTTGTTGCACCCAAAAAGGATGATGCGACACATATCTGCGATGTTCGCTATGTAAACATAACCAATCCTAAGTTGGAAACGTATTTCAAGGAGAATGTTCCCGATGAGAACTCGGAGAAGACAGAAATGATTATCATGATGGAAGGACCGGTGACGGATCGTCATCATGCAACCGCACTGAAGCAGTACTTGTCAATGAAGGAAGAACCAAATGAGAATGGAGAACGTGTCCGAAGAAAGCTACGTGTATCCTTCTTTAGCATTGAGTTGTTGGTAATCAACCCGTTGAAGCATATCCTTGTACCGAAACATGAGATCGTTCCTGAATCCGAGCATAAGAAGTTGATGGAGTCGATGTACATAACAGCCAAGTCTAAGTTTCCCGAGATCAAGTTCCATGTGGATCCGATTGCGCGTTGCATTGGTGCGATTCCAGGAGACATTGTCAAGATTACTCGTGCCAGCGCGTCTGCAGGAGAATCCATCATTTATCGTGTCTGCGCACCATAATTCAAACAAAATTCTATTATTTTTATTGTATCGAAGTAGATGAGACATACACGTCGACACAATAGAAAACGATCGGGAACCCAAAAGAAATCATGGGGATATCATCTGATTGTGGATGCCGCCCAATGTGATTCAAAGTCGATTTCATCAAAGAAGGTCATTGAAACCTTTATTAAGAAATTGGTTCCTGCGATTGATATGATTGCCTATGGTGCCCCACGTATTGTTCGATTTGGTGAAGGAAACAAGCTGGGATATACATTGGTACAATTGATCCAAACCTCGTGCATTTCGGCACACTTTTCGGAGGAAACCAATTCGGTCTACCTTGATATTTTTTCATGTAAGTCATTTGATCCAAAGGTAGCGCTCCGAATCTTTGATGAGTGTTTTCATTCGGGTAAAAAACACGTTCGTTTTCTGAAACGTCAGGCCTAAATTCGTCCATGAATTTACTAGGGAAACGATAGGAGCAATGGATTGGCCTACATCAAGAACCGCCTTTCAGTCTCGTTTTGATACACTAAATCGTCAATACGATCCTGCTATGATTACTGGATTAGATACGGCGATTGGAGCGTATCTGACACAATATGCTACGGACAAGACATCGGATTTGTCTACGCAAGGTCAGGCGATTACCACCAAAGTAAATGCGATAAAAGATTTGAAGAATCAATATTCGCAGTTGAATGATGACATTATCAATTTATTCAAGAATGAAGCGACGAATCATAACTTGTCGGCCATTTTGACGGAGAATGGAGATCTACAAAACAAGATCCAACAATTGCGAAAGATTCAGTCCACTATCAAAGTCGATGTCGAAACCGCCGTGGCACGAGATGAATTGCTCCGGTCTCAAAACAAGGATATCAATTCGCATCAGTTATTTTTATTTGATCGACCCATTCGAAGAGGCATGGTTCCTTATTTATGGGCGATCTCTGTATTATTGATTGGGATGGGTATTCTTTTCCTTCGAAGTGTATCTCCTACCTTTCCTGCCTTTAGCATTGCGGATCTATATAACTTCATTATGACACAATATTTAACAACGAATGTATTGTTGATATTATTGGCATCTTGTTTACTAACGATTCTCTTTCTTTCTCTTAAAATTGGAGGTGTATTGGGGTAAATAAAAGGTCCATAACTGTAGTAGAATGGCAGCAGTTTGTCCTAGCGCATCTAGTTTAACCGATTCGGAATTAAATCAAGTATTTGACAATGGATTGCTACCGAGTACACCGAATGGATCATCCGATCGTGATGGAAACGGAATGTTAACGGCAAATGCCGTGTCAATGATTCTTCAAACACTGAAGTCCGCAAACACCATTCCCGTTGTCACATCGACCAATGCAGAGGCATATGTTGCGAAACAGGCTGATTTTTTAAAGAATGTCAAGGCGGAATACTGTTTTTATGACGCACGCTATAAGTTTTGTCTAGAAAAACTGTTTAGTTCGGTTCGTCAAGGATATCAGAACAATAGCAAAGAAGTACAGGCTTTGATTCAAAAGTATTTGTCATCTACACAGACCTTTAATCAGCGTTTGAATGATCTAACACAGATCATGAATGCCATAACAGAGGATGGTCTGAAGTCATCAAATAATATCAATCAGGACATTGATGACTTTAATAAGAAGATTCAGGAACAAAAACAGAAATTGGCGGAACAATATACATTGATCTCATCCAATCAGGCGACGACTACCATTCGAAAGCAGATGGTGAAATATACGGAAGAAAAAGCACGTCGTTCCGACAATCTATTGAAGATGTATGGATTTTTGAATGTGGTGGCATTGGGACTCCTGGTATACATTTATCGTGCGGTTCCTGAGTAATAAATCGATCGTCATGATAGAAATGGCCAATCTGGATCAGATCATTAATCATACGAAAAATTATCAAGATGTGGAATTGGCAGCGGCGATTGGAGAATTGAAGAAAAATCCAAGTGAAATGCAACGATTTTTGCAAAATCAACAGTCTCGTGTCTACAATGATATTGTCAAACAAAAAGACAATACATTTCAAAAAGTCTACGGAGATTTGAATCGATCGACACAGGTACAAGAATCCATTTCGATGTATGGAAAACGAAGCAAGGAACTTGCCGACATTCATCAGCAGATATACGATAATCAGCAGAATAGTGCCAATGCAGTGGTAGATGACAAAAACTTGGCAAATCGTAAATATGAAATGAACGAATGGTCGATTGGCAATAAGAATGACACTCTTTTTGTCATGTCGTCTTTATTTATTATGCTTTCAGGCCTCTTATTGCTAGTAGGTCTATGGCGAGTAGGCATTCTTAGTTCGTTTTGGTGTGCCGTCTTAGGAGGACCATTGATTTTGATTTTCATCTTTATTGTGGTAAATCGTTCGCAGTACACCGACAATTTGAGAAACAAACGCTACTGGAACAAACAGATCTTTGAAGGAAAGTATGGAAAGATTCCAGTTCCACTCTGCCCGAATGTGGTACAAGGCATAGAGAATGCTGAAGCCAATCTTCAAAATGCAGCGCGTTCTGAAATGACATCCCTTGCAAAGGGACTGGCATCTGCATCATCATCTGCCGCGCAAGAACTGAATATGTTTTCCAATACGATCAATTCACAAATACAAACGAATACGGCGCCTTCTGCACCTGCTACACCTGCCGCACCTGCAAAATAATTTTAATTGTTTACAACCCTATCATGTATTATACTAAAATATAAAACATGCTCGGTAGATAGAATGTCGGGACGTATCAATAACCTAGCATCGGATACAATGAACATTGACGCAGACATTAAAGGTCTCCAAGCCAGTATCCATGATGCGTTATTGATGGGAGATCAGATCGTTGGACAAAATTCAAATACTGATGTTGTCCGTCAAGCACAACTTCGAAATAAGGAACTAAAAGAGACCAAACAACAATTGGAAGCGGACCTACGTAAAAAAGAAGCAATCATTAATCGTACCAATCGCGACTTTTCGGATGTGAAAGATAGTTTACCACAAACTCAGTCCGATAAGGTCCTCCATGTGGCAGAAGATTATACAGTTGCCATTTTGTTGATTGCGTATGTATTTGCCATCCTCGGATTCATTACTTCATACGTCATTCAATCCAGTGAATTTTGGTCTGGTCTGGGTCAAGCACTCGTTGCAAGTGTTATTTTTACCATGCTATCTACGTTGATTCTGTACTATGTTTGTTAAATCCCATGCGCTTACGATAACATTCTTCCTCTCGTTCGAACATATCTTTTTCAGACTCAAGGATCTGTTCTTCTATACATACACGATCTTCTCGTGTTTCAATCTTGCCTAGGATACGATATCGCAAGTCAATCACGGCAGTAGGGAAAAAACAAACTGATCCACCTTCTTCTTCATCGTAGGGGCCATATTCAGAGGTATCTTCTAACGTTTTTTTCTCATAAATTTCGATATGAAATTCTCCTTGTGGGGTATAAATGATTCGCTGAAGAGGAACGGCTCCGTCTTCGATATAGAAATATCCATCAAATACAAGATGGCCTGGTTCATTGGTTATGACCTCGTCCATGTAAGGAACTCGAAGAGTAGAAATTCGTCCCCATTCGATCCATTGTTCTGAAGTAGATAATTGTAATAGATCGGACATTCTATAACAAAAATAAATACAAATCTTTATATTACTGGCTTTCGGCAATTGCTTTTTCATAATCTTCAAGGTCTTCTTCGTTCTCAAAGAGACGCATCTGTTTGAAGGTTTTCTTATCGGATGGCTCGCCACATTTGTCGCAGAGCCGCTTATAGAGTTCAGTCTGGGATAGCTTACGACCGACGCCACCACCGATTGCTTCGTACCAATTTTTGTAGACGCGGAAGATATTCTTGATATCTGCCTCGTATCCACCCACCTTGATTTCACGTGTACGAGCGTTCATAAACTTGGCAACAGAATCAAATGATTCCTGATACTTGTTCGACTCCTGGGTGACAATCGATGGGACTTGGCCAAGGCCGCCGTGTAAATACTCCGTCTTGTAGATGTGTACCAGACGAGACATGAAGAGCGTACGCCATTTCTTCAGCTTGATATCGAGCTGATTGTCGCGGGGATAGATATGTTCCTTGGGCTTGACGGGTTCTACACCAGGATCCACGAACTTGGATTCGAAGGGAACGGCACGGACACGACGCCATGTTCCTCGATCCATGGTATTGATCGCAGGGAACGCATTGCACAACATGAAGATTTTGCCCGTGATTTTGAATTTGGTTTGTTCTTCAAAGAGACCACGTGCCTCAACATCGTCTTCTCCCGTAAATTGCTTCATACGAGAGGTATTCAGGGGCTCACGGTCATCGGGTTCCGCCATGTAAATGAATCGCTTGTTGCGGATCGCCATGATATCAGGGTTCGCCGCGCCAGCATCAGGTCGCTTACGTGTCATCGCCGTGGACTGAAGCGACGAGGCATAATCTCCAAGGACCATCGACATTAGATCCACCAACTTAGACTTACCATTACCACCCACACCAATCCAGGTCTCATAGGTCTGTTCCTTGTTAGCACCTTCAAGACAGGACGCCAGCTTGCGCCACATGTAGGTTCGGAGTTCGGGGCGAGGAAACACTTTGGCCATGAAATCATCAATTTCGGCGTGAATGGGGGCCTGTTCTGGATCTTCAGGATTATACTCTACATAGTCCATGGGATCACAGTTCTTTGTTGCATAGCGACCGGCCATGAAGGATACAAAGTCGGACGGCTCCGCCTTTCGAAATTGAACAGTATATTCATTCTTTCCCTCCTTGGTCTGAATCGCATGAAGATCGATGACACCGTTGTTGAAACCGATCAAGTACTGGTTGGAATTAAGCTTTTGTGCAAAGTCTTCTTCGTAGAAGAGGCCGATGCAATCTCGCATAACGGAATCTTTGAAGCCCGATGTATACAAGGACTGTTCGATTTTGAGCATTTTCTTCATACGGCTATTGATGAACTCTTCACCTGCGTTGGCATGCTGAAGTCGTTCACGGATCGTTCGGCGCGCCTCAATGATGATTTCGGCGACCTCGGTTGTCATTTTGTTTCGTAGATCAATTCCCTGCGGGAGTTTCTTCCAATACGTTCCAGTGAACTCGTACCAGTCCACCTTCTTGGAATCAACGGAAGCACAATAGTTGTTTCCGTACATGCGTTTCATGAGACGGGCAATGTGGGTATGGGTTGCATCCACTTCGCTCTCGACAAAGTTGACAAAGCTCTCTTTCATGATTTGGTTGTATCGCTCGTAGTTATCGGTTTTCGCCCACATGTGCAAGGATCGAATGGTGAACTGACGCTGTTCATGATTGGCACGGCTCCACTTGCTCCATTCACGCTCCAATGCCGCCACATTGTTCTCGCCGGCCTTGGCGGACTGGTTGCTAAACTCCATCCAGACGTTGAACATCTCGTGGCTGGGATCAATGTTGTGAAGACACCATCCGACCTCCATCCAGGACTGGTAGGCGTTGGCGCGGGCAGCGGACAAACACTCACGGGCCAGCTGCTTGGCCAGTGCAATCTTGTCGCGCTCAAACTGTTCGTAGACGTTCGAGGAGGTCACGTTTACCACTTGAAGTTCAGGTTCCTCGTCTTGTGCAACTCCAGCAGTAGGGGCACGACGCCCCGTGCAATAATCCAGGCGAGCCCGCCACTCTTCTTGTGTTTTTCCCTCAAGATGCGGAGGGGTCAAGTTCAGCTGATGACGAATCGAGAGAAGTTCAAGAAGAGTACGAGAATCATAGGCTTCCACGTCTTCTTCATGAAACTCTTTGGTTTGACAGTCGTAGGTATATACGGACACGAGCTGATAGGCGGGAATATCGGGTTTCGATTCACCATAGAAGAACCAGCCATTCTTCTTGACAATCGCCTCATCAAAGATGTCCTTTTCAGCATTAATGTATCCTGTGTTTCGAAAGGTGTTGGTCAGATTTGCGCGTTCGATGGAACGATGACGCAAGACCTGTTGATGCTCAGAGGTAAGGACGAGATCAGGACACTGAATGTGAACTCCATCCTTGATCGCCCGATTTACGCTGTTGGCCTTCTTATCCTCATACGGTGCAGGACGAAGCGTAATGAAGAAACGCAGAGGCTTGTAAGAGTTAAGATCGTAGAAGTGAGAGATGTTTTCGGTGTATTCACGGATAAATGCATGAACATGCGAGAGTTCAAACTGACGTTGAATCGCACGTTCGGCGGGATATTTAAAGTCAAGGTCAATCAAGATCGGGGTTTGAAAGTCGCAGCGACGCTGTTCGACCAGGTTGAGGGGCCGACGTTGCTGCGTAAAGAGATATTCGTGGAGTAAGTCGAGAAAATGGGAGTATTCCTCCTCTTTTACCATAAACTTTCCCTTCATCACGCCCATGCCCGTAAAGGAGCATGCGTCGCCTTTTTCGATGACACGGTGAGAGTCAAGAAAGACGCCGAGAGCGGTCTCAAGAATGTTGTCGGTGGTAGCAGGAGGCATGGGTAGTCGATTTGCCATCCCTTTTTGAGGGCTTCAAATTTTATTCGCCGATTTCTCTCCGATCGAATCTATGAATCTAATAGATGAGTTATGGACCAATCAGGAAGGGACGAACTCCCACACCAGTAAAGAAACCATATGAGTTAGATTACGATTCAATGATTGATTCCATTATTCACCTTACAAGTGAGGATGAAATACGTGCAAAAGCGTTAACATATAAACGTGAATCATACGATACCTTCGTTCATGGTGGAATTCCAACAAAACAATATAGGAAATTATTGATACGAATTTTGGAGAGATTTGAAACGTTTACACGTATTGAACTACATCGTATTTCGGTATGGCTCTTTTCTTGGGAGGAAGAATCACTAACAGGAATTATAAAAATAAAACCAACAGATCCGATCTATGAGAAATATACTCTCATATTACGAGCCATATTTGGAGATCCAATTCCATTTCAAAATCAAAACGGGGAATTGGATTTGGCCAATTCTACAATTGTGATTGCCATTTCTGAAATAGAGAAACCATGCCCTTATGGGAAGGATTGCAGAAGAGTCAATCCACTTCATAAACAATGGAGACATCCACAAACGAATGTACCACAGGCGAATGTACCACAGGCGAATGCTCAAGGAGGAAAACGGCGTAAAACACTACGAAAACGAAAACAAAGCAAACGCACACAAAGTCGTACCCATAAAATTTGATTTAAAAACCCGCCGATACAGAAGAGGAAGAGATGAAGGAAACCGATTTCTGCCCTACCTGCCGATACTATATGTATTTGGAACAGGATTCCAAGACGCTCCGACGTGTTTGCCGCAATTGCGGCTTCCAAGAAGAGGATAAGAAGGGTGGTTTGATTCTGGAGATCGATTTGAAGGAAAAGACTTCGGAGGGATACAAGATCTTGATGAATGAGTTTACCCAGCAGGATCCAACACTTCCGCATGTGAATACGATTAAATGCCCGAATTCAGGGTGTGAAAGCAACACCGCGAACAAAGAGAAGGATGTCATTTATATGAAATATGATGCGGTAAACATGAAATTCTTATACATTTGCAATGTGTGCGACGCGCAGTGGCGATCAAAAGCCTAAAACAATCGAATTGATATCGTCTAGGATGAATGTGTTGATTGTAGGAGCAGGCCTTTCAGGCTGCACCATGGCTCGAACCTTTGCCGATAAGGGCATTTCGGTTCATATTATTGAAAGAAGAAATCATATTGCAGGAAATTGTTATGATGAAATTAACCAACATGGAATTCGCGTGAGCAAGTATGGTGCTCATCTTTTTCATACGAATTCAGAACGAGTATGGCAATTTGTGTCTCGGTTTGCAGAATGGGTTCCATGGTATCATAAGGTGATTGGAAATATCAATGGAACGCATTTTCCGATTCCGGTCAATATCACCACGGTCAATACGTTATGTGAGGAGGATATGAAAACAGAAGATGAAATGAAAGAATGGCTCAACCAAAATACCATTCCCAATTCGGACCCAAAGAACAGTGAAGAGGTTGCACTCAAGCGGGTGGGATCAATTTTATATGAAAAGATTTTTAAGGATTATACCTTTAAGCAATGGGAAAAGTATCCAGCGGAACTGGATGCGAGTGTACTGGAGCGCATTCCGGTTCGAACCGATGACCAGGATGGATACTTTTCGGACCGTTATCAAGCGTTGCCAAGGAATGGATATACGGACTTTGTGAGATCCATGATTGATCATCCCTTGATCACAATTTCCCTGGAAACAGATTATCGCGAAGAGATGCGTGCTCAGTATGATTTTGTTTGTTATACGGGCCCGATTGATTTGTTTTATGCAGATCGTGGATATCCAAAATTGGAGTATCGTTCTGTCCTATTTGAGACAGAACATCTCCCGATTGACCAGTTTCAACCAAATTCAGTAGTAAATTACCCATCCAGAGCGGAGCCATTTACTCGTATCATAGAATACAAACATTTTTTGAATCAGGTTGTTCCTGGTAGAACCACTATCGTTAAGGAATATACAGTGGGAGAAGGTGATCCATATTATCCAGTTCCAACGGTGCGAAATAGAGAAATCTATGAGCGCTACAAATGTCTAGCAGAGGAAGAGGAGAAAAATGGAGTCTTCTTTGTGGGTCGTTTGGCGAATTATAAGTATTATAACATGGATGCAGCCATTGAGAATGCGCTGAATGCATGTGATCGAATTCTAATGTACTCGCCGCCGTCGGTATTGGACCGCTATTCAACATCGGGTCTATAAACATAATACCTATTCACCGCGTGCATTTAATGTAGAGGCTTATAGGCCCTTCGGGCCTATTCGCCTTGAGTAAAGATCATTCCCCAAAAACGCTCTAGAGCAAACCCTTCAGGAGGATGAACGGAATAGGACAAGAGAGGAACAATGGATTCATAGAATGATTTGGGGCGAGAACGAATGGTCTCTCGAGAAACAATGAACTGTGCTCCAGCGGCGAAGGCAAAAGTATGATCCGTTTTCGATCGTCCAAATACTTTACGATAGGTATCAATTAATAAGGCATGTAAACTGAAATCGGTTATATCATAGCATAGATTAATGGTATAGATGTTTTTAGAGAGAGGTTCATATCCTGGAACAGCCTGACCGGCATCGAGTTTTTGTTGAAAGGAAGTAATCCGTTGTTCCAATCGAGGAGTATGATCAAATGGATTACCCTGTAGAAAACAAGTATAATCATCTAGATGATCGTAATTCTCAATAATATGGTGCAAATAGGTTAGGCCTTCCCGACCGAGATTAGGAAGAGATACCGATGGATGGCGTGAATTGGGAGGCGTTGAACCCTTATTATAAATGATTGCACACGGAAGCCCGTTTGTCCAATCTACATTTTCTTGGTAGCGAGCTACAACAAATCGAATCATTTATTCATGAATACCAGGTGAGTTTTAAGTTCATACGGAAAATAAAAGATCATACTAAAATGATGCCAATCTCCATCTTTTTATTATGCTACAATGAAGAACTGATGCTTCCGAATACCCTGAAACATTATAAAACACGATTTCCGAGTGCAAGCATTACCATTTTTGATAATTATAGTACCGATCGATCCAAAACAATTGCACAGGAAGCAGGGTGCCGTGTGATTAGCTATGCTTCAAATGAACAGCAAGATGAGAAGTTATTGATTTGGATACGTAGTCATTTATGGAAGGATTATGTGGATAGGGGTTGGGTCATTATGTGCGACATGGATGAATGGCTGGATGCAACAGAGGAGGATTTACAGGTGGAAGAGGCGAAGGGAACGACCATCCTGATGACCCAGGGAATCAACATGGTGGGAGAGAGCAAGGTAGCCGATTATTCGGACATTGATTTATTCGAGATCAAGAAGGGATATTTAGACGATAATATGTCGAAACGTATTTGTTTTCAGTACCCTGCAATCAGTATGGAGTTCTGGTATGGAGCGCATAAGTGTTTTCCGCAGGGACGGATCCAGTACAGCCAGAGAACGTATTTCTTGAAACACTATGATTTTCTGGGACCAGAATATTTGGTGGCGAAACACAAACGTCGATATGAGCGAAATGAAGTAAGCCGAATGAATGGCATCAATCAGCATTACATGAATGAAAGGGAAAAATCGTTGCAGATCTATCATACAGCCTTATCGAAGGCGGTGGTTCTTTAAAGGCGTTTGCGCTCATGTTCGTGTAAGATGCGAATGATAATTTCTTTGGCTTCGAGAAGTTGGGCAGGGGTGGGAATGATGAAATCTTCGGATCCATCAGGGCCGGGGTCCCATTTCTTACAGAATTGTTCTAGAATTTCTTTTTCGATCAAACTGACATCTTCCACGTGGCATTGAAGGATAAGATAGATCTCGGATCCTTTGGTATATTTGTGGAGACGACTGATGCGCGTATCGGGACACTGGGAAGTGCGCCCGACTTTATAAATGGGGCGATTAAGGGATTTGAATTCACGGGTGCGAACCAGGTAGATGTAGCCGTGTTTTTCTTCAATGTTGTAGGTCATACCTTTCATGATTCGTCGACGTTGACCTTGTTGAACAGCAATGTTTACTGTTTTCTCTTCAATGAGATCTTCGTCTACTTCATCTATATCGTGGACTTCGTCTGATTCCTTAGACATTCTTTTGATCGTACTTGACAAAAAGAATACCTAGGTGGAAACACAATCATATATTTTCGTGTTGTCTTGAAAAGAATACGCGAAAAATATATCTTTCATAGATCATGCCCCAGACGGGCGAATCTATGGTCAAAGATATCCATTCTCTCATAGAGAATGACCCGTACAGATCACACGTGGTGTCTTTCATTGCGTCGGGCTCCAGATCCATCGTGTGGATCATATGTCTTGTCCAGACATGTTTAACCGTATCATTGCGATCGGTATTTTTCATTAAACCGTGCCTTTTTTAAAAGGTCTTTTGCCTTTGGCTTATGCCATGAGGCTTGTTTGTGATACTCTGTCGCGTTAGACACTACTTCGGTCTTTTTAGCGATAGAGTAGCTTTTACTGCTATGCAGTTTTTTAAAACCATTCTACCATCGAACCCCTGGTTCTAATCGAATGGAGTCGCGTACGACTTTTGATGACTTGGATTGTTTTTATTTTGTTTTTATTTTTTGTATCGGTATCCCTTATCCATCTATGGATTAATATGATGGATGATCAATACCCGTAGGTATTGTTTTAAATAAATATCTCATGATATGTATTTGCATGATATGCAATTGCTGTGGGGATACCTAAAAACCTGAGAAAAGAGACAAAAATAAATAAGTACACGCGAAAACACACACTACACACAATTTATTTACAAAAGGTACGTACCTTGTCTTGGATGCCGTCTTGATTGCTTGCCGATGCCGTCTTGAATGCCGATGCCGATGCCGATTGCCGTTGCCGATGCCGTCTTTTGCTGCGAAATTGCCGTCTTAATTATGGATGAGTATCGTTAGAGTAAGAGATCTCAAGGTATAGGATCAATCTCTTTTGTAAAAACAATGGTTAGAGATCCAAACCGAAATCATCTCAAGTCAGTTAATACCATTCCATAATGCCCAATTACTGTATTCTTTTTATTTACTTAAATGAGTTTGCTGTAAGAATACTCCCTCTATAAGATGATCGAGGCATAAAATGCTCTTATTACTTGTACACTCGTCCTGTGTTCGGAATGTGAGTATGACAACAAGTGTCGATCTATCTTTCCGTATCTGCATTCCGTTGGGTTTCATTAATTATTGAAAGGGGATTGCTGTTGGAATACAACGAAAAGATCTTTTTTTAAGGTCTGGGTTCTCGATATGAGAATCCCTTAGGTAGAGGCTGTAAACCTCTTAGGTCGGGCACTTCATGCCCTTAGGTCGGGAATCCCCTGTGGGATTCCCTTAGGAACGCCTTCCTCCTCTTCTCTTTGTACTGTATTCCATCTGGTTTGATATACAGTCAAATTGGAATTGATTGCTGCTGGAATACAGAGAAGAGGAGGACGGCTTCTACTCTAGAAGAGGAATTACTTCTTTAAGCTTCTACGCACGTAGAACGGCTCGAACCCGATCATACCGCGCATCGTCCAAAACGGCACGCATACCCTGGTAGGGTGTCTGGACTTCTACCCCACCCTTCTGAAGCGCCTTGAGCATGCTGGGGCTCCAACCGGACAGTTGAACAACACCCTCTTGATCTGCCGTGGCATGAAAATCCTTGAACTCTGCGCGCACGTTCCAGATGACAATGCGTGGCGCCTTCCAACCCTTGCCCTTTCCAAACAAATATTCACCCGCTTCTTGGAATTCACGACGAATACGAGTCAATTGGGTTTCCCATACGGTTTGATGACTTGACGATGATCGATTTCGTGTATCAAATGCATCATCAAATCCCATATCGGTGATAACAATCAAATCCTCGGGTGCCTCGTCCACAGGAACCTTCCACTGGATCATCCGCGCCAAAATCATCTGACACGCTCGATAGAAATCGGTGTTTAATCCTTGACCACAATTACGAAGCGAACCGAGCTTCTCCTTCAATGTCTTCTTTCCAACAAAGGAGTGCCATTGTGGAGCGGCGTCAAAGGTCAGGATATAATCCTTAAACGACGGATGAGTGCATTCTGAGATCAAGGTTCCAAGTGCCAAGGAGATCTGAAGAGGAAGACCGGTCATGCTGCCACTGAAATCGCACATGGCAATCGCCTTGCCAAGTCCGCCCAGTTTCAATGTCTCTTCGCGGATCGAATCCCATTGTGCCTGGTTAATAACATGTTGGTCGCGTGAAGTAGTGTGATCTTGTGCCTTCAAGACCAGCTCGTGTGGCAACACAACGTTGGCACCATGTGCTTTTTTGGTTCCATTTTTCAGACCCTCCACAAACTCCTCGAAATGCTCGCGACACAAGATACGATCCTCATTCTGAGAGCGAGTGGAACCATCTTTGTTCTCATTCAAAAATGCCTTGTCGTGAATCTTCAAGCATCGTCCAGGAACGGCTTCAGGTTGAATCTTACGCCAGGTTCCACCACACATGTTGATCTCTACCGTTTTGAGAATGCGATTCAGAAAACTGGTCTCTTTGCGATAGCGAACCATTCGACGACGCGCAGTAGTCTCGTGAGGATAGAGAGTGGCTGCGATAGAACCAGCAATTCCCGCATACGTCTTTGATTTCTCGCGTGGAAGCCACTTTCCAAGAAGGGAGATTGAATCCGTTTGACCTGAACCCGCCTTTGTCAAATCCTCCATGAATTGTTCCTTGACCAGACTCAAAATGGAAGGATGCAATTCAGGAATAATCTCCCAAAGAGTCCACATGTCGCGCCAGCAACCGTACTCGGGAATCAAGGCAAGCATCTTGGAACAAACCCGTGGATAGAATCGATGAAGCGCGCGGAAGAATTCGTAAAATAGTTTACGCTCACCTTTGCCACCACGCACATCACGGGTCTGGAACGCCATGACAAAGAGATCGCGAATCCAATTGAAGTCGTTCAAATTGGCAATCTTCTCCACGTACTCATGGATGTAGCTCGCCTCTAGATCGCGATTGAGCATTGTAAAAAGGGAGACACGCCAATCACCCACACCATCTTCTGTGTAGACATCGGCACCGTTTACACCGGTTTTAGACCTGTTCATTGCTTGCACAAATGCCATGTTGTCTTTATTAGATAAATGTATTTATTCTTTAGGTAGAAGCGTGGCAACGTAATAACATTTTGCGGCATTGAATAGATGCCATAAACTGTGATATAATACATATGGTTTCATCTCTAGACTACCACGATAGATAATAAAGGAGATAAGATTGGAATGAATGATTCTAAAAAAAGAGAACCGTTTAGACCATCCTAGTTCAAGATCATAGAGAAACCAGATAAATGTCATAAGATGATCTAGTCCCGCGATCCATACATTTGATTCATCTGTATGATAGAGAACAGATAATGTAGTAGATAGAATGATAACATGAATGTATCCTGTAAAGTGTTCATAATTGGAAAGAAGAGGTACAATTGAATAGAAATGCAGAATGGTTGAGAGGATCAACCAATTCATTGTTTATATGATCGTCTGGATTTCTTAGATCGTGTACGATGTGCCTTTCGTTTCGATACCTTTCTCGTACGTCGTTTACCTCCAAATCCATATTCTGCGTACATGGTAAAAGAACGACTCATATCAGGAATATCAGTTGCTTCTCCAAAATCGGTTATGACAAAGGTTGTTCCATCATATAATATGTTATTTCCATTTCCTAAATCATTGTGATAAATACCAGCCATTTTTAATAGATCATGTGCATTCAATGTTATATTTAGTACCAATGGTAAAGGTAATAGATAACAATTCGAACTTTCACCCCAATTTTTAGCACCTTCCTTAACAGACATCGCAAGGTTGTTCTGATTATTTTTTGTGAATGTTAATACGCCTTTTTTATATTGCGTATGGATATTCGAACGCGTTTTTTTATTTGATGCATTTTCCATTGGTCGAATGCATATTCCGTCTGTTAAATCCATAATAACATAGGACATATGTATGGTGTCGGGATTGTATGTTAATTTTCCTTCCGTTAATGTGCGATACGTATCTACAATAATATCATCCACTGCAATTTCTCCATATTGATGAATGGCGGGAACAGAAAATCGAAATCCATTCTTTTCAGTTGATCCTGAATTACCATTGATCGCTTTAGCAGCTTCTTGTTGAAAGTAAATTTCTTTATAGAATTTGTCTAATGAAAAATAATCAGGATTCTTGCCCGTTATAAATAGATAGATTTTAATGAATTTTTTTCCACGGAATCGATGACCTCCTACTGCAATTCCTGTTTTTGTGAGTTTATCTAATTTATTAAACAGGGACACCATATTCAGGGCAGTTCCTTCTTTATTTTCATCAAAATATTGCTTGAAAGAGGGATAATCATAATCAACTGCATTCGGTTTCATTCGGTATGTATAACTGGATTCATTCTCGGATTCATTATTGGTTTCTTCATTTTGTTTTGTATTGTTCGATGGAATGGTTAAAGAAAATCGAGAACGTGTGCTACTGTGTGAACCTTCTGAATTCTGCGAGTTTGAATTCGGTATAGTTAAAGAAAATCGAGAAGGGGCATTTTTTGAATTCTTTGATTCAACCTTATCACTTGAATTGTTTGATTCAAACCTACCACGTTTTATGGTTGGCTGTTTCTCTATAGATTCATTATTGTTATCTGGAGGAATAACCCTTATCAATGGAGGCGGCATCTATTCTCTTTCGATATTATTCGGAGGGTGTTAAAATATGTTGAACATCTCGAACAATTCGTTCTGGACGTGAATCAAATCGTTTAATTTGCTCATTTCCTGTCATAAAATACAGCCATTTTTTAGAATGTTCTTTATCTCGTCTCATAAAACGACATAGGGTTGATCCTGTTCCTTCCAGCCATCCTTCAAATAATGTACGCAGAGTCTGCGGCAGTTTGTCATAGTAATCAATGTATACCAGACCTAAAAATAAGTACAAATCACGTCCATCTTTGGGGCAAGGATCTGTTGAGGGATATACCGTACTGAGGGATAAATCGGAAAGGTGAGTTTCAGTGGATCCAATACAGGAGAATCCAAAATCGATGAGGGATAAGGATCGTCGGGATGAAATTTCGATGATTTCATTTTCGATGGTTAGAATTTTACGAATGGGTTCATGTTCGACGACTAAAAAATTACTGGGGGTGAGATCACGATGATTCATTCCTAGCATTTGGTCCAAGTACCATGTCATTGCACAGATTTGAAGAAGGCAATCAATCATGGAATTTGAAAAACAGGAAGGAGGAGAAGAATCCCAATAGGCATTGAGTGTAGTTGCTCCTTCCACCGGTTCCATAACAAATCCAATCGAATCATCTCCTAGGCGAAAAATTCTCAAGATTTCAGGTGCATTAATCGGAAACCCAATCACTTTCATATGAAGATGCACCCATTGTTGAACGCACGCTTCCAATAGTAAACTTTTTCCAGGAATCATGGGGCGTTTCACATATACTTCTTTCGATCCTTTCTCTGTTTCATATCGTGCAACATCAATATATCCAAATGATCCATGAGACAATGTTTTAATACAAGTGAGTGTACAATCAGGAAGATCGATATAAACAGAAGGACGAAGAAGAGAGTGATGAATTGGAACAGAAAGGGAACGAAGCCAGGAAGAGGATCGTAAACAGCCAGAGGATGGGATTCCTATCGATTCCAATGAGATCCAAGCAACGCATTTTTTATGAAGTTGACACATTGCTTGACTACTTAGAACGAACATTATTGGTCTTCTTATGAAATTGCCATATGTCCTACCAACTCTATCAGTTTCTTGAATCCTGGAACCATGCGATAAGAATCCGGATCGGATAATAAATACGCGGCGAGTTCTCGAGGGTGTTCGTATGCAGAGAAGGGCAAATCAGGAAAAAGTTCATCCAACTCTTCAGGAAGTTCTTTCACATGACTACGACTTTTGGGTCGATAAAACCATATGGACACATGTTGAATACGTGGATTACGAATATCTTGATAAATGGGAACAGGAACCCATGTATCTTGAAAAATCCATAGGGGTGAATCAATTGTATCAGGATTATATCTTCGGTTATTATCCAAGTGAGAAGGAAGAGTTCCATTCCATGGTTTCCATCCTAGCTCTGAAAAAACGTGCATCCATGATTCTTGAAACATACGTTGATGAACATGCCATAATTCATGTACAAGAGTTGTTTTGGATTCGAGTTGGGAGAGATTGGGAAAACAGAGAAGACGATCGGGGCGAGTATGAGGCATGCCTCCATCGGCAGAGGGCATCATGGGTATGATCGGAATTGAACCGAGATCCATTTGAAGTCGTTTCGGAAGAGTAGGGATAGAACGTTCCAGTATGGTTTGATAATACTTGTAATCATTATCGGAAATGGAATTCGCCGAATAGTTCAAGTGTTCTCGTGCAATAGAATTTACACGGTCTTCTTTACACGATTCGAGATATTGATCGACTTCTTCTGCTCGTCTCAATAGCGAATCAGATACTCGTTTGTGCTGGATTAAATCGAATTGAATTCGAATGGTATGCGATCCCGAGTTTCCCATCTGTACTATTTCTAAATGATGATTTAAATTCAGTAGTAGAATGGACATCTCCATTAAATCATTGGAAGAGGCGCAAGATGTTTCCATTATTCACAACATTTTTTCCAATGGAAAGACATTAACATCAACCAACAACTCAAGGACTTTTATAGGGAGGTCAACCAGTACAAGTTAGAGGATATTATTTGCATCGACGAAACCAGTATTAATGCACTTCAAAAGCGTAAACATTGTTATAGCGAGGTTGGTAAACGATGCGTTATTACAACTACTTCTCAGGACGTATTCAAGCGATATACTGCAATTATGGCGATTAGCACCAAAGGGGTTCAAGGATGGACGCTATATGAAAAAGGTGGGATTGATACCGATAGACTGGTAGATTTTTTAGAGAAGTTTATCACTACAAAGTATAAGAATAAACTCATCATCTTGGATAATGCAAGTTCACATCGGAATGAAAGGATAAGAGAGTTAATAAATAAACATAACCAAGTGTTATATGCTATTCCTTACCAGCACTTTACAAACGCCATAGAGAATTTCTTTAGTGTGTTTAAGTCTAAACTACAAAAGAAAATAGGAATAACCTATCAAGAACTCAAGAGTAATATTAAAGATACAGTAAAGGACATTCAGAGTGAAATATTATACCGCATCTTTCAAGGGTCATATGAGAGGGATGAAAAATATAAACGTAAATCATCAAGAAAAACGCATCGCAAGAAGAAATTGTATCAAGAATAGGATCATAAAAATCGGCGTTTTAAATGTCCAAAGGTGTAATAAATCTCATAAGAGAATATCACATAAGAAAAAATAATACAATCCTTTAATTTATTTCTTTTCTTCTTTCTTCTTCTTGGCACGTTCTTTCTGTTCATTCTTATTGATCTTACCGACTAGGTATTGATCCATAATATAATTGCTCATCGTGGTTTGAACCATCTTGGTAGTGGATCGGGTCACCCGTTTAGGGGCGACTTCGACAGGGGTAATAACGGCGTTTCCTCCAAACAAGGAAGTAAAGGCGGAACGAACGACGCTCTTCTTGTGATCGGTTTCCATTTTCGTAATCGATTCAGAATGCAGACAATCATGAAACAAGAGTTCCGCCGCTTTGGCTTCTCGAAAGGACAGGTATCGATCGAGATCTTCGGTTGCCGTCGGGCATCCTTGTATCATATCCTTACGAAATCCTGGAATTTGTTCCAAGAGTAGACCGAACGCCTGGGAAATTGGATTTTGAAGTTGATGCTCAATGTAATGACGGTAATCGGGAACCAACGAATTTTCCTTGATAAAGCTGGGAGTCTCAATACGTTCTCCTTGCAATTTGGAGGCTTCTTGGCCCTGTGGTGGACGAATGTAGACATATCCAATACGATCTCCTGCAGCGGGTGCATTGCCTGGATCACGTTTCGTAATCCGATCGGCGAGGGCCTTATGGGCGATACGAGAAGGATCCGCATAATCGGCACGCAAGGATTTGGTGACCGTTAGTTGTCCAAGGGAAACCTTTCCTTCCACTAGCTCCATGCATTTGTCCTTGACAAATTGGAACGCACCCACGACATCTCGCTTGTCCAAGAGCATACGCATCGCTCCACCAAAGATCGTCTTCACGATGGGGGCGTTATCTCGACGCTTCAGTGCAATCCCCATGTATTTGTGAACATAATCGTCTGCATTGGCCTCGTACATGTTTCCAGCATATCGCTTCTTCGAAAACATCAAGAGGGGATCAAATGCTTTATCAAATTCAAAGTCATGGGGTGCTGCCAGGGTTTTTGTTATGAAATGGCCTGCCTCGTCTGTTATGTCGATCGTTGCTTGACGCGCCTCACGCCCTTCTAGTCGTTCACCGGTTTCAGGGTTTCGAACATTGAATTCTACGAATAGAGAATCCGTGTCACCATACATGACATTGGCGCTACAGTGTTTCAATCCTCGCGTCGGTCCATAGAATTGATCGATTGCGGCCTTGGCAAAGAGAATCTGTTTGCGACCATAGGCCGTCACGGAGGCCGCCAGTGCCTGCAGACGAATCTTGAAGGTTCCCGATCCCAGCTGACCATAAAGAGAATTACCCGTTAGTTTATACGCCAGCTGTTCGGCATCAAGCAAGGCATAACGTTCAGGATCCTTCTCCGCTTTCATCTCCTTTTTCTTGGCACTACGTGCAGTAAGAAGCCATGTCGTAATTTGAGGCAAGGTGGACTTGGTTCCGTCAAGAGGCTGCGCAAATCGGCAGATGCGGCGGCCGCACTTGATCTTGCGAGGATGCTTTCTAGTGTCTTCTGGATCCGCTCGAATGATGTCATACTCGATATCCGTGTAGGCATATCCGTCGCACTCGTCAAATACATCGGAACCCCATCGATTAGCAATGAGAAGACCATCGTTGGTAAAGTCCTTCACCCAAAGGAGAGAATCGTGGCTGATGTTTTCGCTAACAATCGTGGAAGGATACAGGGAGGCGAAATCGCAGACTCCGATGGGACTGGTCGAATAGAAGCCAGGCTGAGGATCAAGGACAATCGCGCCTTCATATCCCTCATCGGATCCCTGTGTGGGAACAGGTAGGACTGGAATGACAATCCCGCGCTCACGGCAGTACTTGAAGATAAGGGATTCAATCTTGATACCCTGGCCGCGTGTAAAGATATAACTGACGGGAACGGTGCAGACGTTTGCCATCGACATGGAATTGTTGAATGTCTCCAGTTTCTTGTACAACTCAATGACCAGATCACAATCTTGAAGACAGTACTTTCCTACGACGGCGCGTCCCTTCGAACCTTCGCGGTGAAGACGAAAGATATCCTGGGGACTAACATCGTCCTTGACCACGACCCAGCGATTGGCGGTGTGCATTTCTTCCAAGACATCGGGGTCAAAGAAGCCATGAACGTAAATGGTGGATTGATCAAAGGAGTGGACGAGAAGTTTATCGGAAACCGTCTCACCTGTATCGTCGAGCAACATGATCGAACGCCCTTCTTTGAGATCTTTGATGGCGCCTGAGAGTTGAAGGCTTAGAATGCCGGTTGAGGCATCATATTCGAATTGTTTAAGTTTACCCGACATGAAATGTTTGGTGACTTCATCCAATTTGTAGGAGGGCAACACGTTGTTGCGCTTGATATAGTGGAACAAGTCGATCTGAAGTCGTCCGTGGGTGGTCCAGATGTACATACGATTGTCTCCCATCGCCGAGGAGCTGAGAAATTTTTCTTCGAGTTTCATTTCGCTGGAGAGTTCGAACAGACGTGTCATTTGATGGATGGGAGAGTCGGCTCGAATCAGCTTGAGTTCTTCTGCACGAGCCCATACATAGGATTCATCAAAACCAAAGACGTTGTATCCGATAAGGATATCGGGATTCACCTCGATCATCCATTCAAACCATCCCAAAATCATGGCAGCTTCGGTAGGGTAGGCATGAACGGTGATGTCAGGAATGGGATCGCAGTCGGGGAAGACAAAGAGATGGCGGTCGCTCGTATCTTTACCGTTCTGAATGCCACGTGTCAATGTCGTTCCGATTTGAATAACGGGGTCTCCGACGAGACGCACCGAGTTTTTGAGGTTTTTATCAAGTAAGGTCTCCAAGCGAGTGATTCGATCTTCCATTGGTTCGCCGGAGGTTAGAACATGTTGGATTTCATCCTCGATAACGGCCAGACGACCGGTTATGATTTCGAGAGAGGATTTGAGTTGACAGTAAATGGGGGTCATTCCTTTGGGAAGAGTCTCTACTGCCGTCTGTCCAGTGGACAAGCTCGATACAATCAAGGAGGTTGCCTGCTGACCTGTTTTGGCCATTCGGATAACATCCTTTGCCGCCTTGGTCCAGGTTCGTTTAGGAACTGGGAAATCTCCCGTCATGGAAAAGCACTCAATATCCCAAGAAGCGGTCAGGAAAGGCGCCGATACACGAGGGGCAGGCGTGGGAACAACCTGTTCGTAATCGCAGTCGATCACGAGATTTTGCGGATCATCGTTTGAAATGTATTTCATTCCATCCTTGATTTTGACCCATCCGCAAGGGGATAGATTTTGTACGTGGAGGAAACGGAGCATAGGATCGATATTTGCTTCAAAGACTTCCACATTTTTACCACGAAGGGGGAAATCCAATGGTTTTCTAGTTTTGGGGTTAAGGTTCTCATCCAGAAAGAGCCCACGTAGGGTTCGAAAGAGTCCTAGGGAGGGAACATCGATTTGAAGAAAGGGGTAAGGGGTTTGAGCGGTGAATCCATAGAATATTTTTTTCATAACACGAGTGATGGTCAGTTGACCCATGGGAATTCCATTGCTGTTGATGTATCGTGTAATGGCATCGGCGGCAAGAGAAGGTTTATCATCAGGGAGACGAAGATACATGGTGGGGCGAAAGCCAGACACATCGCATCGAACGGGGACTCCTGTTTCGGTGGCGCCAAATAGGTGAAGAATCAATTCACGTTGTTTGGAGAAGGAGGGGTTGACTTTCTTTTTTCTGCGTGCAGAGCCGAACTCTTCGTCATCTTCATCCGAATTAGATTCAAACGCGATTTCGCGGGCATCTTCCTGTTCGGACTCGATGCACATATCGCGCGACTGGATATCTAAAAGATGGAAGACAAGATCAGCGGCCATGGTTGTCTATTTCTGTAGAGATTGATTTGATTCAATTTTATGCTCGTTTCTAGACTCTTTTGTGAGAGCGTTTTTGCGTTCTACGACGAGACTGTTTTTTCATCATGAGGGCTGCGGCACCGAGCAGGGCGGCAGCAGGAGCCAAGGTATAGGCCGTTTGGGAAAGTGCTCCATAGAGGCTTCCTCCAATCGCTCGTGCATTCTTTCCTTGTACCATATCTTTTGATTCATGAGGTGGAGTGGCCATAGAGGGTAGATATTCCTTTTGGGATGCTGCCATGCTTCCAAGTAGCTGATCTTCACCCATATAGGAATTCTGTCTTCTTGTAGCCATTCCGCTATTCTTATTAGGAAGACGACCGATACTGGTACTTGTGTTTCGTTGTTCTCCTTCAGAATTGGATTCGACTTCTCCCTCCTCTGAAGCTCCCTCCATTGGAGGAGACATCTGGCGCATAACCTCCGAAAGAACCTTGGTATCTTTAACAGGATTCACGTCAGAAACCTTATTTCCCTTTTGATCTACCAGAATAATACTTGGATAACCTTCCACTTTGACAGGTTTGGCGTTGTGATTGATTCCTTTGTTAATGGTTTCATTCACCCTATCAAGCATGGTTTCGTTCACTTTGACGGATTGGATGTTTCGTTCAGGGGTTTTGGAGGCAGCATCAAAATGAGGCATGATGTGATGGCAATGACCGCACCAATCGGCATAAATCAATACAATGGTAATCAATCCCGTTTTAATACGGCGTTTTAGCTCGGATAGATCTTTTTCCGAGCGGACATCGAGTGGAGGAAGAATGGATCCAGAGACGGATTCTTGATGACCCCGAGCCGTTTTACGAGCCTTTTTGTTATCACTACGGGCTTTCTTTGTTTTTTTGGGTACTCCACCCTGCATGGTACGACGAGTCGGCATTCTACTTTGGTATTCTTTATTAATGTATAGAAGAGAGAATGGAGGATGCCATTATACTTACCATTGCAATATTATTCCTGATTGGATATGTGGTATTCTATATCAATGGGCGTAAGTATTTAGAAACCTTTCAAGGAGAACGATTTAACGCGGATGGGTCGCCAAAAACAAGTGCAACTGCCTTTCAATCGATGCCGGAAAATCCAGTAAAGGAACCACGTCCCGACGAATATGAAATCTCTGCGGTATTTCAAAATCAGGGATCACGGGAGGCATCCCAACAACAGATCAGTGATGCCATGACCCGGTATCCGCTGGATTGGTCCACACAAGGACCCAATTCACAGACGTTTCAGGAGAAAGAAGCGGCATTTTTGAAGAAAGCGGAATCGTTGCCTCAGCCGGCAGGATTCTATCAAGATTTGGAAGGAGCGTATTCGGCCATAAAGGATTCTTCGAAACAAGAGGATGAAGAAAAGAAGATCTTGCAGACCTATCAGCCAAAATCCAGCAAGGGTCTTCTTCAGTATTCCGTAGAGGATGTTAAATCATTACTGCACAAAGTATACGATAAGAAGGGACTTGTTCCTGTTGTTGTGAAATCGAAGCAGGGGGAAAACATTTGGGAGATTACGGAGGTAAAGGAAAAGAATCCGAAGATTGTATGGGAAGATGATGTTTCCGATGACCCGGTTGCGAAAGTGATGAGATCGCGTGGAGAGGAAACCATTTCCATTCCCATGCCTGCTTCCGACCTGGCGGCGGGAATGGATCCATTTTTGAAGGCAAGAGACCCGACACGTAAGGGAAAGAATGATTATAGTTTATCAAATTCTGGACTGCAGAGAATGTTCGAAACAACATATCCGGTACCGGCGTGGAATTAAATTTACGGTAGAATGTACTTATTGTATTGATAACGATACCAATACAATAAATAAAGAGTCAACTTAAAATGGAATAGAAAAAGGAGTAGTAGATGGGAACCTATCTGTCGATACCATTCACCTCGAGAAAGGTGTTGCAGGTGGAACCAAGTCCGAAATTAAATGCTGATGGTAAACGTGATGATTTGGAAGTGAAGAATGGAGAGTGGGTGTGTGGAGGAAAGGATCCAGCAGAAGTCAAGCCGCTTACGGCGGAAGATATTGCAGATCTATCACGGCCATTAACACCCTATGAGATTGATGAACTCGTTCAACGAGCGAGCAATAGCATGACTCCCATTTATGAGGAAACGTCCGAAGAGGAGAAGAAGGAAGAGGAGAAGAAGGAAGAGGAGAAGAAGGAAGAGGAGAAGAAGGAAGAGGAGAAGAAGGAAGAACCAGCTGTGGAAACTAAACCAACATTATTGATGAACGAGTCTCTTCGTGAAAAAGAGCTAACCGATTCAATGGAATTGATTCGCAAGGCCATGAAGATTGAATCAATTGAACACCCTCAAAAGGAAGTGGTGGATAAAATGGATGTAATTGAAGAAGAGCCAAAGGCGTTAACCATCAATGTGAATGCCCCACGCATTCCAGAGTTTCAACCCAACGCGAATTCAGCGTCGCATGCGATCAAGAAATTCAATCGTCGTCATCGCAAGCATTAAATCGCGTATAAGCCTTCGGCTATGTCGCGTCGCGGTAAACCGCTTATGTCGCTTTTTTCGAAAAAGCTTAACCAAAGGTATTTTCACAGGCATATTCGACACGCAGTACTTCATCCGGTCCTTTGTATTTCTCATATAATTCAATAATGAGAGAACTAGGCGTAGGATTGATGCGTCCTACAAAGAAAAACAACCCCATTTCAGGTGGAAGCTGAATCCACTTACGAATAATGGCCATGAATCCTCCCATTGTAAAATGAGAGGGTACTAAAAACTTATGCTTGCGAATATCGGGTGTTCCGTTATTCGCATTTGCAATTTTGCTAACAAACACGGGAATCTTATCAGGATGATTGGCGCGGATTTTATCCAATTCGCCCAATTTTAATCGAAAGTCGGCCATCTCTATTGAAGAGAAGATCTTTTTATTTAGGTTTGTCCAATCTAAATAAAAACAATCATAGAATACTTAGAATGTGGCTGGATACGCGTGAATCGGAGTTGATCTCTCTTCTTCCTACTGCGACTGTCAAAGCCCTCCCCATTGCAGACATTTGGATTGGAGTAGGAGAAGATGGTATTGTAAAAGAAGGTGGAATCGTTATGGAACGTAAATCCATCCGTGATTTTGAAGCATCCATCTTGGATGGCCGATATCGAGAGCAACGTGGTAGAATTTTGTCCTACTGTCAAGAACACAAAACACAACCCCTCTATATTTTGGAAGGAGATCTCTCTTCAGGAACGGGTCGTCTAGAGAAGAAAGCTCTTATGAAATTTCTAAATCGTCTTGTGTTTCATTATCAACTACCTGTCTTGCAAACAGGCTCGGTGAGAGAAACGGCTGAACTTGTGCAGATTATTATGGATCAGTGGACAGAGGATCCGACCTCTCTTCAACGAACCACAGAACTCATTAAGGTATCGGATGGTATTCATGTTCAAAAAAAGGCAAATGCGGCAGATCCGAAGCAGTTTGCGATTGCGTGTTTGGCTCAATGTCCTGGTGTATCGGTCAAGATGGCCGAGGCACTCATAACCGCTCTGGGAACGCTAAAGGCAGTCATGGAAGCAGACACAAAACAAATAGCAGAAATCAAAGTGGGTTCAAGGAAAGTAGGACCGGTAGTGGCAGCGAGACTTCATGGGATCTTGAATGGTGTATGATAAAATCACCTCTTTAGAGAACTCGATGAATGGATCCATCCAACATCATGATAAATCCTTGAAATTGTAATTGGGGATAGATATGACCAATCTCAGATTGTAATCCTTTCATATAGGGAAGATGAAGGGATGGATTGTCATCGTCTATTATTTTCAAGGTGTTCTTGTACATGGCACAATCTAAATGATCAAACGCCCATACTTCTTTGATATCATGAATCTTGATGGCAAGTTCAAGGTGTTGATAAAACATAGACTTCCAGGTCGGATACGTGGTCTGCATAACACCAAAAGAGGAACCTGCTAAAGAAACGTAATCGTAATGCAATTTTTTCTCGTTGATCAAATGATCGGCCAATCTACCGGTAAAGCGCGGATCAAAACAAGAGAGAACAAAGAGATTTGCTTTGGTTCGTTTGATATCAAATGGTATTTTTGGAATCCATTTCATAGGTGTTCCACTTAAAATATCACCTAAAATAATCAATATTTGATTTTGGCTGAATAACCGTATTTTGTGGCTGTTCCATGGTTTGAAGGAAAGAAGAAGGAGGAACATAATCGGCTGCGCTGGGTGGAGGTGGACCTGCGGTGGGATTCGACACGGGACGATTGAGAATGGTAGAAATGGCGGAACTGCGTGAAGCGGGGGCACCACCAAATCCTCTCTGTAGTTCTCCAGGGGTATAGGTTCGAACTTTTCTCTGGGACTTGCGTCCTTGGAGAAGACGAGATGCTTCTTTTTCTTTACGTTCAAGTTCCGCCTGGGTTTTTTCGGCAGATTCCAACATGGCTTGCATGATCGGAGACTGTTGAACGAGGTATGATTTTTCGTGATGAATCCATGATAAATAAATCATGTTGGGTGGAGTATAACGAACATCATATCCAGCATGTCGTAATTGATAGATTAAATAGATGACACAATCTTCCAAATCAATCTTGGGTAGCCCGAGAATAAAAGGGGGAACCGTGTATAGTAAATAACAGGGAGAATTGGGTAGTTTCGACATGACACGGACACGGTTGTAAATCTGTTCCAAGATTTTGTTGTATGCTTTCAAACGAGAGGCATCTTTTGACTTTCGTTTGTCATAAAGATCGGCGGGATTCAACTGTGGTGTTTGCTGATCCATTACTGTTAATGGAAAAGTAAAAGTCTAGACGTTTTTGACTCAGTGTCTACGAAGCGTGCTTCTCTTACGACGAGTGCTTCGCTTTCGAAGTGTGTTGCGTGGTTTGCTTCGCGTAGTATGTTTTATCATGTTGCGGATGACCCGTTTTAACATTCGTTTCGTTCCAGGTTCAATGGAGGCATGTCCTGCATCGGGTATGACAATCAGTTTGGTATGAGGTAATGTCTTCTTAACCTCAAACGATGCGCTAATAGGGCAAACGAGATCATACCGACCATGTACAATGGTAATGGGAATATGTCGAAGTGCACCAAGTCCCCGTAGGAGTTGATCTTTGGTGAACCAACAATCATGAACAAAATAATGATTTTCCAATCGAGCAAGCGCGAGCGCTTCATTGGTGGAAGTAGAATCGTGTTTGTCAGGAATCAAACGAGATACTGCAAATTCCCATCCCCACCATGCCTTAACATACTTTTGTGGAGAGGGTCCGTTCAGTTTCTTATGATAAAATCGAGCAATGTCTTTCCATCCAGCATGTCGAAGCCTCTCGGGTAAAACGGAGACAAAGGAATCCCATCGATCTGGGAAAATTTCGGATGCTCCTCCTTTTTCATAGAGCCAACGAAAGGAATCATCATCGCAAAAACAAAGTCCGCGAAGAAGTAATCCTGTAACGCGAGAGGGATAGGTCTCCGCATAGGCGAGAGCCAGGGTGGTCCCCCACGATCCTCCACTCACGCACCAGGAATCTACGCCAAGATGACAACGAAGTGCTTCGATATCTTCTACCAGATCCCAGGTGGTATTATGTTCAATCGATCCAAAGGGAGTCGATTTTCCGCATCCTCGTTGATCGAAAAGAACAACACGCCATTTGGTTAAATCGTAGAGTGAAAGAGTGGTATGTTGTATTCCTCCACCTGGTCCACCGTGAAGGATAACCACGGGCTTTCCTGTTCCGTGTGTTTCATAATAGATAGAATGTCCACCCGATACGGGTAGATGTCCTGAAATCATACCAGGCGCTCTACTACTGATGTGGTAAATCGTGCGCGTGAAAGACCAGAAGACTCTGCAGAGAATGCTCCCCTATCGAATTTATCTGTCGGGTGGAGGAATCTGTGCCATGGCGCATGTGGGCGCCTTGGTGGAATTATCAAACCATATTCCCTTATCCGCGATAAAAGAATGGATGGGTGTATCCGCGGGTTCGATTGTATCGATGTGTTTGTGTATTGGATATACGCTAGATGAATTATATGATTTTTGTGTGGGATTTGACTTTACCAACATTAAAGAAATGGACTCGATTCCGGGATGGATTCTTCATTTTGGTCTGGATACAGGAGAACGACTTCATAAATTAATTAATGCCTGTTTACATGTGAAGGGCTTGCCATCGGATCTGACCTTTCAACAGCTACAGGATCGCTTTGGTAAATCGTTGCGCGTCGTTGCCACCGATTTGAATGATGTGGTTCCCATAACATTTAGTGCAACCGATACTCCTACCTATTGTGTGGCCGATGCAGTTCATGCCTCCATGTCGGCACCATATTATTTTCAGCCCTTTCTTTGCCCCCAAACGGGACATTATTTGGTAGATGGTGCAGTGATTAGTAATTACCCTCTCTTTGTCCTTCCAGAAGAGGAACATCAACGAACCATTAGTATTTTGATTCGAACCTCAGTAGAAAAAGTAAAGGAACTGATGGACTTGAGTATTGATGAATTGATTACACGACCATTAAATGTGTCCTTGATGGAAAAAGCAAATATTGAAACACGGTTTTATGATGCAGGTCTTATTCAAATCCAATTGGGGGAGATTAATATTTTGGATTTTTCATTTGATGAAGAAACCAAAAATAATATTATTTTGAAAGGAAAAGAAGCAGTGGTAAATTATTTTAAGAAACGAACACCCTTGAAACGAAGACATTCCTTTTAGGGATTAAAGACGAGATCGATTCATTTTCTTAAGAACCACGTCATACACAATAATCAGATCGGGTTTGGATCGAGTATAGATGGTAATTTCCGTATCGGGCTCCACATCAATGACGGTAGTGGCATTGATTTGAATCTCTTTGAGAAAGTCTCCCTCTTTTTTGTAATATACCATTTTACAGGATCGATTGTTTCGAATATTGGAAACAGAACAGCATTCTCGCGGAAAAGTGAGACGGAGGGTTTCACTTTCAGGGCGATGAAGAAGGTAGGCGGAATACGCAAGATCGGAAAAGAGATTGCGAATGTCAAGAATTTGTTCATATTGAAGAATGTTTTCTTCTTGTTGATAGAGAGTTCGGATGGCCTCGTTTAATGTTCGAATGGACATTTGACCTATTTCATTCGGAACAGGAAAATAAGTCAAATTTATACGTAGGCAATCTCTTTTAGAATATCCCATGCTTTTGTCATATGTTCTTCTGATACAAGAACCAAATTATGACCATAGGTATTGAGATACAGAATGGGAATTTGTTTTTCCACAAATCGTTTGGAGATTTGATAAATGATCCCTATATGGTCAATACCAGGAATGTCTTCGTGGATGTCGATGACATGATAGATCCGAGGATCAAAATGACAGATCGACTGAAGAACCTGGTGAACGGCTCCATTTCCATCTAGAACGTTGACATAGAGTGTGATTTCATTCTCCAAAAAAGAGATCGATAGAATGTCTTGTTGAATATTGTAATATCGATTTATGAGAATTCTAGGAAACACATCTCTATGACAGGTATACAGTTGAACACGATGGGGAACCAGAGATACAGAGAATCGATCCATCCTTTTTATTCTATCTATTCGATATCTTTATGCGTGATGAATATCCAAGGTCATACAACGAACCGATCCGCCCGACTTTTCAAACTCGGATGTATCCACTTCTCGTACCGTTCGACCTGTAAGGGATTCAAAGAGAGGCTTCAACTTGGGATCTTTTAGTTTATGGGTAATAAGATGTCCGCCGTCGACAACCGCGTTTAAACAGAAGGAATCGGGTGTATCCAACACATGAACGTTTTCTTTTCCAAGAAAGGCTTCGATCTTTTTAATGGAAGCAGGGGAAACAGAGCGACGATGAACGATACATTTGGTATCATCGTATTCAAGCATGGCAACGTCCAAATGATAATAATGGTCTGAGATCAATTTAATGACCAATAATTCGGGCTTGTCTGCACCATACAGTTTCTGGAAGAGTCGATCGAGTTCGACAAAGGTTTGTTTGGTAGAACGATGTCCATAACCACAAATGGCCTTTCGTCCGCCATCAAACCACTTTAGTTCCGCCTGTCCTTCAAAAGGCTGTGTTCCAGGATATTCGATAACAGGAAGTTTAATGTCTCGATAGATCTTCTTAAGATAGGGAAGTTCGGCTTTTCTCTGGGAATACTTCATGTTGGGAAGAAGGAGAAGGGGTCGACCGAGACGGGGTAAGGAGAGACCTGCATTGGCCATAAAGACGATATCGGGTAAGGGACATCGTTCCTCGGGTAGTTGTGCAACAATACCAGGAGTGATAAACGCGGACACGACATGAGAGTGTTGAGACTGAACTTTTTGTTTGTACTTTTGAGCATGGTAGGAGATATCGATATAGGGATTTTGTCCATGTTGCATCGGCAAAATCTCGAAGCTGGAAGGATCGATAAAAATACGTATCATTACTTATGTTTCATAAAAGAATTACATCTTGTTGAGAAACGCCAACACACCGTCATAGGTACGTTCACCCGGGTACTCAATGGTATCGGATCCGTTGATGATTAAAATGGTGGGAAATCCGCGGACATTATACTTCTTCATTTCCTCCTTGTCTGCGTCGGCATCCAGGATCTTCACCGTGGCGGAACGACCCCCTGAGAGGGTGAGTGGTCCAGCGGCAAGTTTCTGGAATTCTGGCGCGGCTTTTTTGCAATGACCGCACCAATCCGCCTTGCAAATCACAACGGAAGGACCTGCGCCCTCAAATCCTTCAAATCCGTGGTGGCGATTGCCATATAGGCGAAGAGCAACAAGGAGAAGTACCAATACAACAAGAACACCAAATAGAATATTCATCTTCATCTCTATTGGGATTCTAGTTTTTATTTACAGGTATCTAAACATAACCATCGCTAACATACTAGAATGTTCTATTGGACACCAGTATCAAATCGTATGGAAGAGTGGGAACCGGTAGGAGGGTGGAATGCGTCATTTTCGGAACAGGATCGGATTCAATCGACGAATCTCTTTTTCTTTTTCAAGAAGCGATATTCAGAACAAGTGGCTTCATCTCTGGCGATCATGGCAATTTTTAAGCAAAAATATCATGGTCTACAGTATTCAGAAGATCAAGAAGCACTTCTAGTAAAGGCTCGAAAGCCTATCATTCACTTGGAAGTAGCATGAGACCTAGCATGGTAAGAAAGAAGAGTGCCGTATGGATGAAGATACCGTAAATGGTGAATCCGCCTCCAGGGGTAAGAAGAGAGACCGTATTACCAAGGAGACGTTGTAAAACAATCGACGTTTCGGGATTGGCAAAGAGGAAAAATACAAGGGCACTGTAGAAGCTGTATTTGGCCTTGAGAAGGATTCGATTGGGGGCAAATGTTTCTTTTGCGTCTGGCATTCTACTGATAGAGGTTTACTTTACTTCTGTAGGAATAACGTCTGTGTTTCCATTTGAGGTGTTATTTGTAGGGGGTACTGTTGTTGCAGGCATGGAACTCGTTTCATTTATCTGAACCACATGCGTTGTCTCAACAGGTTTCCCTGATGGTTCCTCCTTCTTTGGTTCCTCTTCCTTCTTTGGTTCCTCTTCCTTCTTTGGTTCTTCTTCTTTCTTTGGTTCCTCTTCCGATTCTTCCTCCGCTTCGGATTCTTTCTTGGGTTCTTTCTCTTCCACGGCAGGTTCTTCTGCTTGTTCGATCGGTATAAATGTATCTTTTCCAGGAAAGATGTGATGCACTGTCATAATGGTCTTCAAAAACAACTCGGAATCATTAAACAAAATTTCTGGATAAAGATCGAGTGTGTCCTGATTGATTTCCGTTTTGTCATTTTTGAGATCAAGAGTAGGTTTGGAAGCCTTGATGGTATTCCAATCGACGGTATAGAGTTTGATCTTCTTATTAGAATTTCCACGAAAGATGCTCTTTATTGTGAGGGTATCTTGTACATTGAACAGGTAAAGATCGGTTTCATTGAAAAAACCATCTGGTAATTCCTCTTTCTTTTCTTCATTAATTGTAAAATTAACACCAAGTGATAAGAATTGAACAGAAGGAAGGGTAGACGGATCTTTATAGTGGTTTGAATTGGCATAAGGAGCCAGAAGCGAAGTAAGACGTACACGTGGTAATTTTTTCAATTGTTCAACAAATTGCTCTTTTTTTGATTTGGAAGATAGAGAATCGATATATTGATGGGTAGCACCTAACATTGCATCCATGCATTCTTTTACATCAGGATCAATATTTTGAATACGATACATTCCTGGAAGTTGAAGATGCATGCATACATGCAAGAGAGGAATGATCTCTAGTAGACCAACTGTCATTTCGAATTCAGAGCGTTGAAGAATAGAATAGACAGGATCAAATAAGACACGAAGATAATCAAATAAGGGAGAGGTAAGTTGATATATGGTATCCATGGTTAGAGAATCATTACGTAGTTCGGTAGTTGGATCTCCTCCTTCTTGTATGATATGTTCTACATCGTTATTCTCAGAAGGGGCGATCGCAGGTGGTCTCTCTAAAGGAGCGGAAGAAGGACGTCTGCGTACTCCTGTACGTGCCTTACGCTGGGATGCATCGCCTTGTACAATTCTCTGATTTAACATTTTGCTACGAAGGTCATTTTCCATAGAGAGATCATAACTGTTTTCAGGACCCAGATACCCTTTCAATCGAAGGAGGGTTAATAGAGATTGAAATTTAGGACGAAGGGTATCATCAGACTCTCCAACGGCTTGTCGCAGTGTTTTTGCTTCTTTCATTTGTATCGTATTCACACCCTTAAAAAAATTGGCAGCGACGGGAGGAGATTGGAGTTGATGCTCGGATTGATTGCTGGATCGAATTTGTTTTGCAATTTCTGCTAAGCCAAGATCTTTCATCTTTTTAACCATTTCATTCCATAATTTACGATTTTGTTTAGGGACCTTATCGGCATGGGTGAGAAACCAAGTTAGTTCCAAAATGAATTGATAAAGTTCTTCATCGGTAAATGTCTCGGCCTCTCCGATATTGTTGGCAACCTCTTGACTTTCGCCTAGGGTAGAAAGGATCGCATGAATGTTATTGACATAGGTTTTCATACGACTGTTGATAATCTTGGAAGACGAGTATTCGTTGCTATCTTTCAATTGTTTGAGACGTAGTTGAAGGAGTTGAATTAACGTTTCTTTGTCATCTCCATAGAATTTGTCTAATTTTTGGTTTCCAAAGGCAAGATAACGTCCAAAGATGTATTCGATATCTTGTAGGGATCGGTTATATAATTTGGGATCAAATGTCTTTTTGAATTCATCATGGCTTTTGCATCCAAATTTCAAAGAACGCTGTTCATCTTCTAAGAAATAGCAATCGCCTCCGATATCGACTACTTTATCATATAAGTCTTCGTGTTCTGACGATTGTTCATCCTCCGCCATTCCTAATGTATCTCTCGAAAATACAAAACAGGGAATAACACATAAATTTGAATGATTTTATGAAGTAAAAGAAAGTCAAACCATGAACGTCGACAGTGCCAAGATCTTTAATCCGTGGAATCCAAAGAATCGGGAGGTAAATCCCTCGGATGTCATCCCGATTCTTAAAAAGTATGGTTGGAAAGGCCGTTTCAACAATTTCAATCTCTTTGCGCAAGCATGTTGCCACAAATCGTACGTGGATCGTCCTGAGCTATGGCAAGAGCAGTCTGAAAATGGAGAGGAAATCATCATTGCCCCGCGTCCTGATGATTGCATTCCTCTTCGAACCTGCGACAATGAAGAGCTGGAATATCTTGGCGATCGCGTACTGGGGTTGGTGATTGCGTCTTATGTCACGAAACGATATCCAGGTCAGGGAGAAGGGTTCTTGACCCGTATCCTTTCTCGAATTGTCAATAATAAACAACTGGGAAAGTTGGCGAAAGACATTGGTCTAGGTCAATGGATCATTCTCAGTCGTCATATGGAGGAAGTATGCGACGGACGCAACAATCTACGCATCTTGGGATCGATGTTTGAAGCATGGTTCGGAGCCCTGTATTTGCAGGAAGAAGACGTGGGTCGAGGGTTGCAACAATGCAATGACTTTCTGGTCCGTATTATCGAGAAACACATTGACTTTGTACAAATCATTGTCGAGGATACAAATTATAAGGACCAGCTTCTTCGAAAGTTTCAGGCATTATATCATGTTCCTCCACGATACAAGGAGATTGCGGTGGTAGGACCGCCTCATGATCGAATCTTTACGATGGGTGTATTGGATCCACAGGATCGTGTTCTCACAACGGCGACGGCGCGCAATAAAAAAGTAGCAGAGCAAGAGGCATCCCGTGCCGCATTGGAGCTTTTGGAACCGACGCAAGAGGCAAAGCGAAAGTAAAATATAAAATGATCCTTATTTTTCTATCAAACGTTTTTGGGCACTTTTTTCTAAAAAGTGCTTAGTAGAAGATGGACGCGAGTCAAATAACCAAGTTGCACCAAAAGCAAAACACGGTTTATCTGAATCGAAGTCAAACGGTGGATTCCAGTACCATGATCTGGAGAAATCAAATCCAGTCGTCGAAATACATCAAGGGTGTGGCGACGTGTACGGGACTTCAACAAACCGATGTTCCGACGGAGGCGATTTGCTCCAATGGAAATGGAACATTTTCATTTGGTGGCGGTGGTAAGCAAATGACATTGGCAACGGGTTCTACCCAGCAATACCCGAGTGTATATCGTGGAGCAGCGGGAAGCGCATCAGAGACATATTCCTCTGATAAGATTTTGCTACAGAAAGCTGGTCGTGCCTATTGTGCCGAGTTGATTTCGGATCAAGATCCTTATACCATTTTACCCAAGTGCTATACATCGAATACAAATGGACCATCAAAGTCGAATCCCAATCCAGCAATTAACAATCAGGATTCCAATCCTTATTTGCCCCCATTTGATACCTATTATCAATTCAAGAACAAGCTGATTACGGCACCGATTCCTGATCAGAATCAGAAACACTTTGTTCAAAAGTGTGGTAATTGTGTTATCGAACCTTATGTTCAACCCGCTCCTCATGCGTGGCCTGCCATTATTGTTGGCGAAAATAGCAATTCCTATGCCGTGTCCGATTCTGTTTCATCCAATGGGTTAACCATCATAACAGGAACCTTTACTGGAACGATTGATTTTTATAATGGAGGCGTTATTAATACAACCACTACCTCACCCGTGATCACATTGGTACAAAGCAGTCGAACGACCGTGAATGATGCATTTGTGGCAGTGTATGATAAAAATGGTATGTTGAAATGGGCCAGTTCGATTAAGTCTCGAGCGGGTACGTTGGCACAAGGATTCAGTATTGCAGTTGATGGATCTGGTATCTATCTTTCAGGCTATTTTAGCGGAGCAGTAGAGTATTATAATGGAATTTCACAAGGAATACTTAATCCAGCACAGGGAACAGGTCAGGGAACTCTTACCACGACCTACCCCGCTGCATTATTCATTATCAAGTATGATCTGAAGGGTATTCTTCAATGGGCGACGATGATTGATCATATTTCTGAAAATTTTTACACCAACAACGTTGGTATCAACCAGAATTCAAAGACAGGAATCTGTACAAACGGCTCACAATTGTACATCTGTGTATATTTCACCGCTAGTACGAATGTTTATAATGCGAATGGGCTTGCTCAGCCAACTTCCGTACAAATTGCGTTAACCACACAAAACAATCATCAACAAGCGATGATCGTCCAATACAATGTTGATAATGGAGCGGTGCAGTGGGCAACACGATTTGACAGTGCTTCTTCCAATTCTACCTCCAATGCTCTGTCGATTGTATGTGATGCAGCGGGAGTCTATGTTGGTGGAGGATTCTTTAATACATTCAATTACTACAACACACGAACTACAACGGGTACATTTGTATCACAGGGAACATTGACCAATAATGTACCTTTTCCATTTCAGAGTCATACATCCATGTATATTATTTCGTATTCTACAAACGGAACATATCAATGGATCAATCAAGCCGATTCTGTAACAATCGATTTCCTTTCTACCGCCATTTCGCTAACAATTGATATGGGAAGCTTATACGCATTGGTATTATTTGATGCAGGATTGAATGTGTATCGAACTCCATATGTGGGAAGCTATGGAGCCTATACTGCCATAACCGATTCAGCCGCTACAGGAAATACAGTGAACATGGCAATTCTGAAGTATACCATCAATAATAGTATTGTAAATAATGGTAAGATTGTATGGATGAATAAGGTATTACATATCAATAATTCGGTTAACTCGGCGCAATTAATGAATGGATTTAGTATTTATTCGGACGGATTTTCCATCTATGTCACGGGTGGATTTGCAAATAGCCCACTGATTTTGTATAATGCTACACTGTATACTGATCCATTTACATCAGCGATGACATTGAACCCGATTAATACGACACAAGGTACTGATCCCATTTTGGACATGTTTTTATTAAAATATTCCACGGATGGAGTATTGAATTGGACTACTGTGGGTGGTTCGGTGGGAAGCTTTCAAGCATCGTATAGTGTATCTTATGATAGTGGTTTGATTACCATAACAGGAGCGGCAAAGGGACCGATTTCCTTCTATCATGGCACCCCAGTGTCTGTTCAGCCTTCCATAATTGGAGGAAGCATAACACCGGCCGCGAATTCGAATTATTACAGTTATGTTGCCAAATATAGTGCAGACGGAACATATGTATCATAAAGTGTGTGGTAATGAAAAAGTTAGTTTCTTTCCCTCGAATAGATGTCTTCTGCAGAGGAGTCCAAACCCATGCAAAAGAAACCTATGGGCGTAGGAGCCCTGGTCAAACGAAGTACGATTGCAAAACCAGCAACGGCTGAAATGAAGGCTGCCATTCAACGTCCTCCATCAGGGTTAACCGATACGGCGGCGCAACCGTTTCAGGGTGATTCCAAACCGCAGGCAGCGCAGGCAGCGAAGCCACAAGTGGCAAAAGCGCCCAAGGCGCAAGCTGAGAAATCAGAAGCATCTAAGGCGGAAGAGTCAAAAGTTCTACCTGCACGCAAAGAGTTGCGCTTTGCCAAGCCTACACCGGATTATCGAGCTCGTCGGCCGGTCCTGAACCTTCCCAGACAACAAGAGATTGATTCTCGTCTGGACCCCATTTTTGGACAATATCAACGCGCGGAGTCAGAGATTGTATCGAAGAATCCTTATTTAACGGATACGGTTGTCTATACTCCTCAAACCAGAAAAAGCTTTTATCGTTTCATTTCCGATAATTATTCGGAAGTCTTTCGTCTTCTTCCCCAAATCAAGGGAAAAATCGACGAGGATGCCTGTGCGAAACTCGAGCAAAAAGCGGGTGAAGTGGTGGAAGGATTCTTGTATCAAAAGTTCATTCGCGAATACATTCGCAATGCAGGTCCGTACCGTGGAATCTTGGTGTATCACGGCCTTGGATCGGGTAAAACATGCAGCGCCATCGCTGCCGCAGAAGCACTCTACGGAACATCCAATAAGAAGATCATTGTTATGACACCGTTCTCCCTTCGTTCGAACTTTATTTCGGAAATCTCGTTTTGCGGTTTCCGTCATTTCAATGTACATAATCATTGGGTTCGACAGCCGTTGGAAACCGAATTGGATCTGATGTATTTCTATGCCAAATCGGTGTTGAACTTGTCGGATACGTTTTTGCGTCAAGTTCGTCAGCGCCCTGAACCAGAGCGCCGTGCGATCTGGATTGCCGATTTCAGCAAGCCGTCCAATTACAATGAACTGGACCAGAAAGATCGTGATGACATTCGTATGCAGCTAACGGCGATGATTGACTCTCGAATCAAATTCATTAGTTATAACGGTATTACCGCGGCGGAACTTAAGCGATATGCCTGCACGGCGGATCCAGAGACGGGGGAGCGCTTTTTTGACAATGCGGTCATTGTGATTGACGAAGTTCATAACCTGACACGATTGATGCAAGGTGAAATCATGCCTTACATTGTGGACCGTAAGAAGGGCAAGCGTAAGATTCCTGCTGAGCCGATCGTTCCAGGCAAGTGGAAGCCAGGTCTGTGCGACATGACACTGAATTACAAGCGTGCGTATTTGTTCTATAAGTTGCTAACGGATGCGCGTAATAGCAAGATCATAGGTTTATCAGGAACCCCCATCATTAACTTTCCAGAAGAGCTGGGCATCTTGGCAAATGTTCTATCAGGATACATTGAGTGTGCAGAGGTATCCTTGTTATCGGCGGATAAACAGGTTATGGAACAATTTCGTGTCATTGCCGAATCGGAACCTCGTGTGGACATTGTTCGGTTTCGTACGGGAGATCGTCAGATGGGTGTATTGATTTCGGTGTTTAATGAAGGATATGAGCGTGTTATGGATCCAGAGAACAAGGATCGATTTGTGGGAGTTCGGTACAATGAGGAGGCCCAGGATTCCATCTATGTGGTGTATGCACGTATCAAGGCCAAGTTGAAAGCGGCGGGCATTCCAATTGGCGAAGAAACATTTGTATCCTATCCAAGATTACCAATTGATGACGAAACCTTCAAACAGGAATTTATCAATCCAGCGGACTTGTCCATCATCAATAAGGTGGTCCTTCAGAAGCGCCTGACGGGTATGATTTCGTATTACAAGGGATCCAAGGAGGAGTACATGCCTCGTGTGGTACGTGATGAGATTGTGAAATGTGAAATGAGTGAGTATGTACTGTCGATGTACACAGTGGAACGTAATCGGGAGATCAAAGGAGAGGCGGGAAAGAAGAAGGAAACAGGTGATGTGTTTGCGGCGGTGGAACTCTTTGCAAAGATGAAGAACCCATCGAGTTATCGTTTTCGCAGTCGTGCACTCTGCAACTTTGCATTTCCAAGCAAGATTACTCGTCCGTTTCCTTTTTCCAAGATTGAAGAGGAGGAGTTAGAGAAAGAGATTCAGGTCATTGATGAGAATGTGGAAGTGAGTGAGATGGTGGCGAATTCGGAGGAAGATTTGGCCGCGGCCGCGGAAGTGGCAGCAGAGGAGGCCATGATTGAGGGTCCAGAAGAGGAGGAAGATGATTATAAACAGGATGGGGGTGCATTGGATGAGGATTCTAGTTCGTCTGATTCAGACTCTTCGACATCTTCGGAAGAGTCCAGCTCATCGGAGGATGAATTAGAAGAAGAGATTGAATATGAGGGAGGAGATGAAGATTTCAATGATGATATGATTGATCATGACATGATAGGAGGAGATCCAACGGATCCTCCCAAACGTAGAAAGCCTCAGATTGGTAATGTTTCGGAAAGCTCTGCAGCCCAAAGCGCCGTTGCCGCATCGGCCGCACCTGTAGCTCAAAGTGCAGTACCTGAAAGCGCCGTTGCTGCGTCGGCCGCACCTGTGGAAAGCGTAGCACCTGCGGTAAGTGTAGCATCTTCTGCAGTACCAGCGCCAATCGCATCGACCGCACCAAAAAGCGTAGTGAGAAGATCAAAACCGGTTCTAGGTAATGTAGCACCTGCCGCATTACCCGCCGTTCGTGCTGCACCCGTTCCTGTTCGTAATCCAGCCCTACCCGTTGTCTCTGCCGTTCCTTCTCGTTCCAAAAAGCCAGTTCAAGGTGATGCAGCGGAAGAAGCGGTTCCAATTGCAGGGGCACAAGCCTTGCAGGCCGTAGAGCGTGTTCCCACCTATCAAGAGCGAATTATGAAGGCGATGCGCGATCTGGATGCGTTTGATGAAAACGGTAAATCCGTGTATTTGAATCTTGATGATCCGAACCCCGAATCTCGACTGGATCATTATTCTCCCAAATTGGATCATATGTTGCGTCGCATTCAGAATGCCAAAGGAAGCAACCTGGTGTATTCTCAGTTCAAGACCGTGGAAGGTCTCGGTGTTCTAGGACTAGCTCTGAAGGCCAACGGATTCAAAGAAATTCGTATTGAAGGATCGGATCAGGCGCCCTATTTCAGCCAGGAAACAGTTGCCTCCCTCCAGAAAGGCCCAGAGGCGCGTGAGAAGCGTTTTATAACGTTTACAGGAGAAGGATCAAAGGATCGCCGCAACTTGATTCTGAATGTCTTTAATGGCAATTTTGACAAGTTGCCTGCCAACATGCGTGCGGTCATGGAGCCCTATGCGGCTCGTCGCAACAACTATGGTGAGATCTGTTGGGTGATTGGTATTACAGGTGCAGGTGCGGAAGGTATTTCGTTAAAGTGCTGTCGTGCGGTGCACATTATGGAACCCTATTGGAACAATGTTCGTTTGGATCAGGTGAAGGGTCGTGCCATTCGTATCTGTTCTCATAAGGATTTGCCATTTGCGGAGCGTGATGTCGAGATTTTCACGTATTACACGGTGTTTTCGGATAAACAAAAACTGAATCTGGATATGAACTTGAAGACCACAGATCAGAATGAGACTTCGGATGAGAAGGTGTTTCATGTGAGTATCAAGAAGGATAAGATCAATCAAGGTATCTTGACCGTTATGAAAGAATCGGCGGTAGATTGCGGTTTGAATTCTGCGGATAATGATGGTGTACAATGCTTTGTGGTGGAAGGACGCGCGGATCAGTATTTGTTTGATCCGAATTTGGAGGTAGACAAGTTGATTACCAGCATTGAAATGAAGGAAGTCAAAACCGGTCGTGCCGATATTCAGAAGCAGGTGAATTCTGCAACGGGTCAAGCATCTGCATCCTCCAGTGCAACCATTGCATGCAAAGTAGTCGAAATTGGAGGAAAAGAGTACATGTTATTGCCCAAAGCGAACTCGGGTGGATTTTTGTTAGAGCTCTTCTCACGCCAAGATCAGGATTTCCGTCATCCGCTAGGAGAAGTCGCGGTTGATCCCATTACAAGAGCATATACTCGTATTCGAATGTATCATTAATTTTCTATTCCATGTATAACATACATATTTGTAGAAAATTTTACGTAGCTCCAATATTCAGAGTCGTATAATTATCAAATGAATCAGGGAATTGGGTATAGATCCAATCGCATTTGCATTCACGTACAACGTCTTGTCCAGAGAGTTCGCGATCGAAGAAGTGAACCCATGCCAAATCATAGGTAAAGGAGGAGGTTCCATATACACCACCCCATTGTCCTTGAAAGAGTCCGCCACCAAACAAGATATTGCATGGCTGACCATTTTGACCAGGGGAAGGATTCCAGGTTGCGTTGACGTTCCAGAGTGGGGTGTTTCCATCCAATGTTGCGGAGGTCATGGACGCAGATCCGTTGCTGGAAAGAAATCCATCGATGTAATTACAGTACACATCAAAGCTGGTTTTCTTGTTATTGACATAAAACATATACCAGGTTCCGACGCTAAGACGATACACGGTGGGTATTTGTTGGGTAATCACGCGATTCCCCTGCATATAATTGACTTCGAGAGTAATGGTGGCCGTGCTTCCGTTGATGGGAGTAGCCACAATTGCAAAGGACCAATTGCAATTGGAACCTGGAAAGATATGACACAATGTTTCCTTGACAGGCATGGATTGAAAACGAATGGCGAAGGACATGCTTCTCCAGCTTTGGAAGGCGATATTGGGTAAATTTAAAGAAGAAGAGGAACCGTTCATACGCATGAAGGCTTTCTTTCCTGGAACAGCAGTTTTTTCATCCGTGCGTACATGATAGTCTGGATTTCCGACACCCATAAACTGGGAGAACATTCCTGGATTACGAAGTTCTTCCCATATACCTGATTTGGGCCCCACCTCATAGGTTAAGAAAGGAGCATGGGGTTCACAGGTTAAGGAATACATGGTGGTACGAAAGGCGGGTTGAATGGTGAGTTGAAGGGCATTCCAGCCACCGCCTGCATCTTCAAAATACATTTTGGTTATATTGGGTTTGGATGCGCGATAGAGGGTGCTTGCCCCAGATTGATAAGGAGTGGGTCCTTGAAGCCCCAGATTTTCAAAGAGACCCGGTTGGTCAGCGGTAGTTCGTCCCATGGCCGTTTTATCAATGTCGGCGGGCTGATTTACAGCAATCCAGAATCCATCATCGACGACGACATTGAATTTGGCGGACGTATCGTTTTGAACACGAACATCCGTCATTTGAATCATGGATCCATATGCAATTCCACCAAGTTGAGAAATACCCGATGGACCAGGGCGTAATTGAACCCAATCACGTTCGATGGTACGTTTTAAGAAACCAATGACGCGCTGTGGCTGTCCAGGAACCAGTACAAACCAAAAGACTTCTATGCCTTGGGTGTAAGGCGCACGGGTGATACCAACTTCGGCTGAAATACCAAGTATGGAACCAAGAGCATTTCTCTGTGTATTGTAATCTGCAAAACTATCAGATTGTTTCATATCGGAAATCAACTGATTCCAGTATTGTTTCACTGCACCCAATGTCCCCATCGTGTTGTATTTGGGAAGATTCTGTGCAGTGGGATAGACCCAACCCGCCGGTTGACCTCCCATCTTCAAGAAGAGTTCTTGTAGACATCCCAGATCGAAGGGTGGAGATTGGCCGTCAGGGAGATTCTCGCAGGAGTTGTATCCCTTGACCGCTCCGCGTTGGAGACATAAATCACGGGCTGCTGCACCAATCGCGGAATTACTGGGCTGACTTGTATTACCAGAGAGTTGTCGAACTTCTTGTAGGACTTGATTAACGGTTGCCTGACCTTGGCGAAACATATCCAGATTCAAGGGTGGATTCGCAGTACGATTGTAGAGTTTGACCGCGTCTCCATTACGAAGATTGGCAATGTAATCATCGGGTTGGGTGGCTCCATTCAGGGCGATGGCAAGGGCGCCTGCATCACTGCATCCTGCGCTAATGACTTGGCGATACATACATGCCGAGGAGAGTTGACCATTCACAGGATCACAGGTTCGATCCACAACGGGTTGAGGGCCGGACGCGGGAGGAGCGGGGCATTGAGAACGAGAGGTAATGATATTGGTGCAATTTCCACGAGGATCAGTGGGATACAGTGGTTTTCCAACATTATCGATGGGAACACCTTGATTTGTATCTGTGCAGAATCCGCAACTTCCTTGAAACACATCTTGATCCACGTCCGTACATCCTTTCAGTGCCTTGCACTTATCCATGAGGGCCTGTTTCTTGGCAAGTTGAAGATCAAAAAACCATTTCTTATAATCGGGTGCATCAAACCCTTGAAGAGGTCCATCTTTGTTTCCGATCATGCCTTTGGAGACAATGGGATAGGGACTTCCACGATTGGGTGGAGTATACATCCAACCGCACCCCACGCCGAGTGATGAATTTTTCATGGCAATCAACTCGTCCACTGTAGAGGTCGCGCATTGCGAGGCCAACTTTGCCAATTCAGGACTGATGTCAGGACGAAAAATATCGTTGGGATACTTGACCGCATGGTTTTGTAATCCTTGCCCCAAGGTATCCACGCTTTGAATCGCCTTGTCAAATCCAGGGAGACCGGAAGTCGCCGATGGAATCATATTGGGCAGAGTATCAAAATATCGAGTTTGTTGATTAATGTACTGAGCATGCGGATCAGAATCCGCTTGCCCTGTTCCATCAAATGTTTCTGCTAAACGTCGAAACATCCTATTCTGGTATTCGTTAGTATTTTTAAAGAAATACTCCCAAATTATTGCTGTATCATATTTTTCGCACGTGCACACCAATGTCCAGGATTATCATAACCGGGTCCACCCCATTCACGGTTATGCATCGCACCACAGACAAGGGGTTGAATGTTTTCTGGAGGACGTGCTACCGTTTGTTGACAACCTGCATCGGATGACCATAAACAGTCATGATGATTGGTAGACATACATTCGACATCCCCATCCGAATTTTTGTGAATGGGGCTGGGCATTTCAGGAAGACATACCCAAGGAGTCGGTTTTGGTTTAGGTGGAAGATCTTCTGGTAAATCAACTTGAATGGCGGGATTGGGTGGGAAAAATGCATAGGTGGCATTTGTGCTGGACACGGAGGCCGAGAAATAAACGGGATTTTGATCGGCGTTGAGAATGGAGAGAACCGTTCCTAAAATGCGACCTTGGCAACAGTCTTTGCGATTGACAATCACGATTTTGTAAATGGGCATCTCCGATCCGAGATCGACTTGAATCCAAGGAACATCCCCGCATGAGGTATGAACAAAGGTGTTCTCTGTTCCATCCACAAAGTTTCGGTTAGGAAACATATCATTGCCAGCATAGATACTCGATTTCGAAACCGAGGTGCTGGTTTTAATCACATTGGGTCCGCCTTTGGTAGAAAATACACGGATTTGTGCCAAATTCAAACACTCTTGATGATTGTACTGTAATTTAATATAGCGACCTGTAATGACCGCATTGGGATCGGAGGATGGAATCTTGATGTATCCCATGTAGTTCGGGTTTCCATTGATTCCTGCGTTGTGGTTTCCTTTGTAGCATCCGCTTCCTTGACCATCCTTGGAATAACTAAAACCAACACATTGTGATCCCAGAGCACGGCAATTGTCCTGGGCTTGTTGAACGGAAAGGCCGTTGAAGCAAGAGGGTTGAGGACCGTTGGTTTCTAAATAGCCAGAGGGAATGGTAAGATAGGTGGGATCTTGAGGCTGAAACCACATTTGTTGATTAAAGGGCAACACCTTACCTGCCGCAGCAGGATCCGCAATGTCAGGTTTGGGTCCGTAGCAGTTGACGCCTGCGCGATCACCTGGTGTCCATTCGATAATTCCCGTTCGACTACCGCATCCATTGATTGGATTCATGGTGATGGGCCATTTACCCGTTCCTTCGGTTACCCAGCCACTAAAGCACCAATCCGCCCCATTACGTTGTGCCTCTTCCAGTTGTTTAGTGGTGGCCACTTCTGCACCATATGCAGCACAGACCGCGGGTGCCTCATCTCGTGTATATTGATATCCAGGTCCAACGGCAAACACTTGGGGATCACCCGTTGTTTTATTCGAAGCGGGGTTTCCCAACTGAACACCATAGGCTTGCATAATGGCCGTTCTACGATCGGCGTTGGCCTTGGAGTTGTCATTTGCAAGGCGATTAATATCGTCGTATTTCTTCTTGGCGGCCTCAACCCCTCCCAGCATTTGACCAAATTGTTTTCCTGCATCCGTGGCGGGATCAATGGAGGTGTTGGGATAATTAAACGTGTTGGGAGGATCGGTAAATTGCTCCTCCAGATAGTTATCTTTGTCCAACTCTTCATCACGTCCACCTTTGAATCCCTCCTTTGAACTTGCCAACTGTCCTGGGTTTTGAGTATAGGTCGTTCCAATATGAGAGGATACACCCTTATTGGTATACAAATAAGATAAACATGCTTGAGATAATGGACCGACAGCATTATTAGGGCCATCGCATGGAGTATTGATGGGAACACCGGTCATGTACATGGACACGGTATTCCAGTCAGGAATGGACAGATCCTTTCCATTGGCATCGGTTCCCGTTTGGGCTTGTGCTGATTTGATTGCCAAGATGTCAACAATGTCGTCGATGCTAAGAGGACGTCCATTTGCATCTTTCTGAATGGCATCTGCACTGGCCTGATCCGTGGGATAGCCCGTTCCTTGCATGGTTCCACCGAGTTCGATCCAGCGACTTTGGAGGCATTCCAATTTGTAGTTTCCAGGTGAATTTGCTTTACCAAAGCAAGGGTCGGACTCCAAAAAGGTCGCCGATGCAGCATTGGTGATAATCGGTCCATTCTCGCATGCCAAGGCATCACCATCAAACATATTGATAAATGAAAATGGAATCAGACAAGACAAGATCATGGTTGATTTTCCGCTTCCAGGCATCAATGTAAAGCAACGAACACCGCCTACATTGACTGTTCCTGAGATACGAGGTTTGGCATTGGTGATGGTATCTTTGTCAATGATGGTAGTAAAATCAAGATTAAAGGTTCCGCGTGCAGTCGGGCCCTGGATGAAACCGGCAATGTAGAACGGAACGGATCCAGACACGTTAATGGAAAAGGTAGTTCCTTCTGCATTGGGAGGAATGGTGATCTCGATGGCTTTATCTTTAGTTAGATTCATCTGTTGCAAGCTGATGGTTCCATTTGAACTTGAAATAGAAACTGTTCCTGTTCCAAAGAGGTTCAGTGTGGAAGGGAGACGGCCCGTATTGGGTCCGACACGAGAGAACGTTTGGGAGGTATAACATTGAGTGCAATTGGGTGTATTGAAGGTCTGTTTGCTGGCACAATCCAGTTTTTCTTTGACAACAATGCAATGTTCCATTGTTAAGCCAAATGTTCCTGCCTTTGCCTTTCCGAGAGTAGGCTGGTAGACTTGATACGGATCATAGGGTGCCGATCCAGTATCTTCTACTGTTTTTGCTTGTGCCAGTTGTGCCTCGCGATCATCGGGGCTCACATAGAGTCCGCCGGTAAAGGGGCGACCATCGTATCCAATTCCGTTCAAATCAAAAGACATACCACAGTTCTTTGCAAAGGTAGGATCGTTGAAAGCATCGCATGTTTTGGGGGCATCGGCACAAGAGGCGGCCAGTTGAAAGGCACTTGGAGTTTGATCAGGAGGAGAATAGGGGATCTTGGCAGAGAGGGAATATGTTGTTGAATTGGGATCGACCGAAATCACGTTGGTGGCCTGATGGATCAAATCCGAAGTAATGGGATCGATAGGAAGTGCCGGATTGGTCAGATTGATCGTATTGGTCAGTTCATTGAGCTTTAATGAGGATTCCTTCACAAACTGTTGATGTCCGGAATCTGCAAAACCATCTACAAAGGGAAGGTGGTAGGTTAATCCGATAAGGATCAACAATACCAGACATAATAAAATAATGTTAAAGGATAACATTATATCTACTATGCGTTTTTAGAAAAAAGTGCTTGTTATTTTTTAACAAGTTCCCAAAAAGTACTTAATAGTTGTTCTCTGGGCGAAGCTGGGGCAGAGAATCCATTTCACGAGTAATAATGCGGAAGACCAGGTTGATCTGTTTGTTCATGTTCATCAAGCGAACGGGTGATTGAAGACTTGCACCAAAGGCATTCAGAGTCGCACCCAGATTGGCTCCAAAGGAGCTTGGAAGAGTACTACCCGTGCTTGGATCCTGGTACAACGCGGGAATGATAAGGAAGTTAGCATAGCCCACATCATTGAAACCGTCTTGAATGGTGGTGGTGGTAGGAGAATAGGCGGATCCCAACACCGTATGACCTTCCACTCGATTGACCCAGTTGCAGAACGCGCGCAAGGTTCCACCATACGTTGCATCATCGAGTGCCTCAGGTGCATAGGTATAACCACTGATCTGAATGCGATCACCCGCGCGGATTTCAAACTTGCTGAAATAACGGGACGTATTGATGAAAAAGTTGGCAGGATCACCGTTTGCAGCGGGAACTAATACATTATACTGGGTCGTGGCCGAAAGAGAAAGACTAAAAGGAAACGTGGTTCCAAAGGTGTTTCCTGACTGGGGAGCAATGATACCCGCAATATCAAAGGTATCAGGAGAAGTACTAACGAGTTCTCCGTTCGGGCGACGGAGTTCAATGGTCATCTTCTGAAGGGTGGACAACGGCGTGGGATAGTATTCTTTCTGGCATTTAAGAAACTTGGGAATCATGGACAAGAATCCTTTGGATTGAATGGACTTATCGGAGATCCAATGATCATCGAACTGCAAGACACTGAAGCTGCGATCAAGGAATTGATCCGTTCCGTAGTTGTTGTTTTCCAGCTCCGCTACGCGGAGGGTGAGATAGGGAAGATTCAGAATATTGTCCTGAAAATCGGTATTGACCACTTGATTCTCGGATGTATTGCGATTGACCGTGACCTGTAGACCTTCGCCAGGAAGAATGGCCTTGACAAACTCAATGCGAACAATATTCTTGAATTTCTGCTGACTCGAAAGAGTGGGACCGAAACTCTGACTGTTGGCGGCAGGATCAAAGTTAACCGTAAAGTTGTATCGATTCTCCTTGTTGTTTCGAAGCCAATCACGATCCGCAGAGTACAAGAAGAGATTGTTCTCAATCTCGCGATAACTAATGATGGGTTCATTGCGAACAATGTTATTTTGAGGCAGATCTGCTTCCATACGACGAATGGGAAGATCCAATGGTTGTGCAAGGGTGGCATTTCCGTTCGAAGAGTTGGAGGTCATACCATCGAAGGAGCCCACGGATCCCATAAGGAGTTCGCGTCGATCCGGTAGAATGGCCAAGGGCATGTCTAATGCAGGACGAGGCGCGGAGGTGCGCTGAACGAGTGCCAATTGGGTATTGCGATTCTGGGCCTCCTGTTGGGCCTGAAAGACGTTGTCCGCTTGAATGCGACCTTGAAGACCAGCTTCCGCTTTGGCCAGTTCGCTGGCCTGTTGGGCGGAACGCAAGGCTTCCATTTCGCGCATTTTCTTGGCACGCTCAAACATCTCGGCAGCAGGTGGTCCATCTTCGGACAGCGAAATGCGAAAATCAGGAAGAGCAGGAGGAAGCGCCTTGACTTCGTTGCGCTCTTGGCTGATCTTCTCAAATCGTTGCGAGGTTTCCATAAATAAGTTATCATCCATGACCTGCTTGACAGGATTGGATCCCTTGACAAGTTCCTTGCGCTGCAAATATTGAGAGAAATCCTTAGCACACGCTCCAAGCACTTCTTTATTAAGTGTGGTAAGTGGTTTCTCACCCTGTTTATCGTAGACTTGACGAAGGTAATGATCGAGTGTTTTTCCAAGACGATTACGTTGATCGTCGCTTAAGGGTGCTCCATTACGGCTTTGAAAATCTTGAAGAAGAACAAGTTGAAGGGTGTTATAGTTCTTTTCGCCAAAAAAGACGTTTTGAACCGAGCCTTGCTGTTGACCTTGAACCGGACGATACATTACTATCTTATCCTCATAAATCTTTTATATGGCTTTTCCTACGATTATTTCGCAAAGAGAATCTTTCGGAGATCCAACATAAATCCATCTTTTACAGCATCCTTACAGAATTCACGAAACGGGATTCCATACATCATACAGATGATGAAATACATGCTGAACATTCCGCATTCTGATTCACCATATTGAAAACGGCGGGCATTAAACCCGAGTTCGCAATCAGGAATTTGAAGGGTAAAAGCGCGCATAAATCGTGCAATCATGGGAGGTGTTCTCATTCCATAGGAATCATAATAGGAAATGATGGGTTTTTTAATATTATGAAGGTCAATGTATAATCCGACCCAATGACTTCCGCCTTTATAATGAGGATCAAGATTGAATACCATTCCGATACCACGTTTACCCTTATTGTACTCATCTTTCAGGTTCAAATTACAGAGTTCTGCGTGAAGACATTTCGGAGTGCTCTCTTTGAGATAGGGATCGGGCGCAGAGAAGTCCATGGGGAATACACCCATAAATTCAAACCAGGGAAAGACATCTTCATATTGTTTCATAACATGTTGGATATTAAAATTATCCAGCCATTGATTGGGTTTTTCGTCCCATGAATCGGGTCGTTTGGGACGGAGGTATTGTTTACGGACGGTTTTTTTGAACTCGACATCAAGAGGTGCCTTGTCGAGAAGACAATGTTCTTCTCCCTGACCGCATCCGAGTTTGGTAAAGAGTTTGGACCCTTTTACACCGACCTTTCGTTCAACATCGGAATACACCGTGTTAGGAAGGCACTTCTTTCTCGATTTGAGTCTCGGATGACATCGTGAAATGTCTTTGAGACTCAGTTTCCGTTTTCTTGTTTTCATGGCCTATTGTGTACGGAGAATAAAAACCAGTAGAGATAGAAATGGCTTATGATTTTTCCACATCGGACTTTATTTTAATGATAGGAGGCCAAGTTATCTTTTTTATTCTGTTGATCATGGTGGTCTATTTTGGAATGGAACCCATTTCTTCGTTCCCTCAGAGTGATGTAGTACGTGCACAGATCAAGAGCTTCTTGGCGATGTCGAATGCATCTACCAAATAATAAAAAGCCCGTTCATCATAGAATGTCTAACTCTGCAAGTGGAACGAATGCAGTAGCCTCGGCAGCCGCAGGAGTTAAAAACGCCGCATCCAGTGCAACGGAAACGGTATCCAGTTGGGTGGGATCCCCGATTGCATCCACTACGGGAATGATTGTCTGTGGACTACTCGCAATTGGACTCTACATTGGATCCTTTGTGGTCATTTCACAATTCGTAGGAACCCGAGACAGTCAAAACCAAATCAAGCCACAGGTGAACAAAATCATTGGTTTATCGATTGGAGGTTCCTTTGCACTCTTCTTGGCTCTCCTTCTTTACTTTATCAAGGATCCGACAAGTATTATCTATATCATGTTGATTATTACCTGCATTACCCTCGCATTATCGTATTCTGCCCTCGCTGTCTCCGCCATTTCAAAGTAATCATCCCGCTCATTTCAAAATGATCTTATAAATAGAATGATCATCGTATTTGGATTGATTGCCTTGGCACTCTACATAACCTCCTTTGTTATGGCGGGCCAATACATGGATCAAACGGAGGATTGGAATTTGATTAAAACACAGCTCCGAAAGGTATGGATTATCAGTGTCGTGGCATCCATTACCTTATTTATGGGAATTTCTACATTATACACGGAAGCGCAAGCACGTGATCGTTTTATGTATGTATTATTGTTAATTGGATGTATGTCAATGGGATTTGCTTATAGTGCGTTAACTATTTCAATGATTAGTAAGTAATCAGGTCAAAGCCCAGACAGAAGGAACGGAATGATGCAGCCGCAAACGGATTTCATCCTTATTGGTGATCTGAGAGATACCTTGTAGGCGAACGATGCACCGAATGCTATCTCCTGACTTCAAATCCGAAACATGAAGTGCCCGTTCATTATCCGTTTTGACCAATACGGTCGGATAAATAAAAAGAGACAGAATGTTTCCATCGAGCAAAAAATAAAACAAATGGCGAATGGACTCGTACGGCTTGTTCCGCAGATTCAGAAAGCTTTGTTGATGCACGTAAAACGTACTCACCAAATATTCATGAAGTGTGTTCATTTTTACCATGAACGTGGGATGATCCGAGATGTCCAGACGAAGACGGGACGTTTCAGGGTTGTAATCGACAATGCGAAGGGGAGGAGACAGAATGCTCACATCCTGAAAATCGATCGAATTGTCTTTATACGAGAGTTTGGCGATCGTTTTTCCATATCGATCAAGTTGAAAGGGGTTAAGATGAATGTGGTTGACTTCAAAGGCCTGATAGGGGATGGCGAGAATCATTCTTATCCTACACACGACGGGCTCATTTAGGCCCGTATGGGAAATGGGCATAAAGAAAAAAGACGCACACTATCCTAGAATATGGATCAAGAAACCGCGCAAGAAGTGGGTCAGAGTCTGGGTCAATCATTGAATCAAGAGAATATGAAGAAGTGTGCGAAGACGTGCTGGACCGTCGTACAGGATCGTTGTCAGCGCATAGTGGAACTCTTTCGTCAGCACCCTACGGAGCAGGGGTTGACCTATGGTCAGCACGCGCTCAAAGCAGGAACCATGTCGCTTCAGATGGCTAAGGGTTCTACCGCCTTATTTCTTCACGCCGTGTTTCCCTTCTGGTTTCAACATACGGGCTCGGACACCGTGGATCAGTTGCATGACGAGATTCATTTGAAGAAAAAGAAGTTGGCGTAAACTTAAAACATCGCCCTGACATCTTAGGTAATGGATCAGCCCTGTAGTTATGCATGGCGTGGCCCCAAAGGTTGTGGTAAACGAACTAAACTCCTGTCTTTCCTGCAACAACAAGCGGAAAAGGCGGGCGTTCCCTTTGATATGAAAAAGAGTACATGGTTTTTGAACAAGCAGACCAACGGTGGCGATCCGGATGAAGACGATGATGATGCGTCGGGTAAGTCCATTCCCTATGAGGAATCTGCCCTTCATCTGGGGTTTGATACGGCGACGATGTCAATGTCGGATAAGGTATTCTTGCAGTCCATTCTGACACGCTGGACGGGACAGCAGGATGTGTGTCTCATGGCATCGGCGATTCAGACACGATACCTCGTGCTGTATCATGCGCATTTCTTGACCGATGAGTCGGTGCTGCAGCTACAAGAGTGTTTGGAGCAGTATCCGACGTTTGCGATTCTTCTGACCACCGAGTTTCCGATGTGTAGCCGTTTGCGTGATTTCTGTTTTGAGATTCCAGTGAGGGGCGAGGATCGTCTCTTGGCGAATTATGTTGATCGTGCCAAGTTGTGCACGGAGGATGTGTGGCTTTCGTATTTCAAGAAAACGTTGAATGAATGGTCGTTGAATGGCGAGCCGTCGAAGATCGCGGATGTCAGGACGTGGATTTATACGTGTTTGCAGAGGAATCTGAGATGGACCGATGTGATTATGTATTGGATCGCAGCAATCTATGAAACGGAATGGATCACTCCGACGATTCGTGCCCCGCTCTTACATACCCTGTGGAATGCGGAATCGGGATCGGGCTGGGTCTTAGTCACGTCGTATCGTATTCCGATTCTCTGGGAACATGTGCATTTGAGACTGGCCCGCCAGCTCCATCAATTGCGATCCTCTAAGTAGAATGGCGCTTCTGAACGCCGTGCTGGACCTTATGAGGCATGAATATAAAAAGAAAGAACCGGTTTGGAAGACCATCCCGTTTGTTTCGCAGACGGACCTGGCGTATTTAGAGGAAGAGTGTAGCCAACCGTCTGATTTTGATCGACTGGGTGCGAGGAAGACAATGTTCCAGCGATTCAAGGCGGGAACCGCACGATATGAAGTACGTCAATGCGAATATGGACAGGTTATGGCGATCTATGATGATAGGGAACAACATGTTCCGTGGGGCCTGTGGGGGCGTATCCTTCGATCGTACCATGAACGAGGCTCAAGGCAGGCGAAAGTCTTCTTGTTGGCGCATCCAGCGCTTCGCGAGTTTCCTAAACATGGGTCTATCCATTCGAGGCGAATGGATAATTCGTATCCGCATATCACTCCTGTGAACATCAACGGTGGATATACGTATCAATGTAATAAACAGACCATCATGTTGTACCGAGCGGAGGATGCGACGCGCGTTCTCATCCATGAATTACAACATGCTTCGTGCCTGGATCATATGGATCATGGACTGGATCAGACGGAAGCGGAGACGGAGGCATGGGCCGAATTGCTATATGCGGGTTTCCTTTCTATGGGAGATGCATCGCTGTTTTATAGGCTGATCAAGAAACAATCGGATTGGATGCAAACGCAGAATGCGGTGGTTCAGCGACATTTGAGAATGCCGATGGATTTTCCATGGAGGTATACCATTGGTAAGGAGGAGGTCTGGAGACGATGGGGAATTCTCCAACCGGCTTCTATTGTCAAGGAAGCACAACATTCGTTGCGTTTAACGCCACCGCCGACGGCGGATCTGAAGATGGCGTTTGGTGTGAGTTCGAAGATTCTATGATTTGTTAATGATATGATATATCATATGCAAAACAACTATGGAATTACTTCTACTATTTCCTTCGTATATTGTGTAATTAGATATCCATTTGGATCAGTACGATCCCATTGTTTAATGAATGGATCAGAGCGTTCTCCTACTACCATCCATGAAATGACATCATTTGATGATGTGTTTTCACATGTAATGGATAATATACCTCCTGTAATTGATCCAATGATACGACTAAAACTAGTATTGTTTTGTAGAAATATATCAACATTAGCACAGAGTGCTTCAAATGTACCATCATCCATGGAACATTCAGGTAATTGGGTACATTCTTTATTAATATCAATGATGGCCATTCCATTTATCAAAGTTTTTTTTCCACGATAAATAAGATCACATCGTGGACCTTCTATAAAACTATGTACAAGCCTTTTTGTAGGAGTGCTAGATAATGGGTGCTGAATATCAAATGTACCACCACCTTTGGAGAGAGTTCCAGGAATAGATACATTTCCATTATTATAGATAGCAAACACAGTGCTAACAGACGTATTCAAAAAAGTAAATACTGGAGATCCACTTGCTAGTCCTGGGCTGCTATTATAGAATTGAAGTGCACAATCGCTGGTAGACTGCCCTTTTTGTGCAATACTAGAACTATATCCGCGTAATCCATCATAGAATGCTATCGAGGTATTTGAATACCCAGATATAGATAACATGTTCCCTGCGGATGCACTATACAGTGATAAATAGGCGGTAGGTGTTGGTGTTCCGATCCCCATATAACCCACATCTGAAATTCGTGCTCGCTCTGCATTACCAGTATACATAATAATATTTCCTTGATTCTGCGCCCCATTGATGGAATATCCGCCACCAATATAAATTCGTGAACCATACACGCGGATCGTATTATTTGACCATGTCAGATCACCTGCTTTCATATTGATGGATTCTGAATAAACAGTTGTCCCTCCATTTCCATTAAAACTGTCTACGGACGATATATTAAAACTATATACATCGCTAAGACCTGTACTTTGACCAGCTCCATAAATTTGTAGTTTTGCAGTTGGTGCAGTGGTTCCAATACCGACATTTGCCGAGTTAGGCTGCAGACATAATGGAACCGTCGCAGCAACACCTGCTGTATTCGTTTGTACCATGGCATAGGAGTAAAAATTGCCCGATCCAGCATTTACCATAGAAAGCTGAAATTGCTGTTGGGATCCATAATTGCTATTCGAAATTATAATACCGTTATTATTACTAATACCTTGTTCTACGCATAATTTATAACCGATTGGATTCGTGGTTCCAATTCCCACACCGCTTGTCCCAAGAATACCAATAGTGGAGGCCTGTATGAGCATTTGTCCTTGTCCAATGGTTGATCCTCCAATGGATTGAATGCGTGTGGAATAATCAGCATAGACCGAATCACTGGAATGGAAATCAAAATAGACCGTGTTGGCGGAGTCGGTTCCAATCTCAATCGATCGGTTTGGATAAGACGTATTCTGTCCAATCGTCATATTTCCCGTGGTGTTTGCAATAACATTTGTGGTTATGGATGACGCGGTAATAGAAGAAGTCGCATTCATAGAACTTACATTTAAGGTCGAATAGGCTGCCACACCTGGTGCACCACTATTGATACTGGAAACCGTTAGGGTAGATAAGACTAGATTATTGGAGGTAATAGTGGATCCAATCAAAGTAGAATAATTGCCAGACTGAGTCGTAAGGGTACTGACTACAATACTGGATGTCGTAGCCGTAGCAGTTGTTTGTATCGTACTACCGGTTAAGGTAGAGACATTTAAACGTACCGTATTAAATGCGGACAAGTTGGAACTTCGGGCGGTAAGGTAGTTCACAGTCGACATCTCTAGGGAGACATTCGAAGTTTCGTGTTCACGAATCTTCTCACATTTTCCTCCTCGTTGGCAATGCAGATCCTATCTTTTATAATCGAAATGATAAAAGATAGTAAAATAATACAAAAAAACGATTAACATATCTTTGTAACACGAACATATAAGATACCATTTGAATCATATCCCCACCATGCTCCACCATTGCTGATGGTTAATACATTTCCACTTGCACTGGTAATCTGACCATATTGAGGACCATTTGTTGAAAACATCTTTGTATAGACGGCAGAAGTAAAGCCATCGTAAAAAACTTGCCATACTGCGGCGGGGTAGTTTGCGATCGGATTGCCATAATGGAAATAAAGAAAGTACAGACCTGCACCATAAGGCAAGGTGTAGGTATTCGATGCAGGACCCGAAAATACAGTCAATCCAGTATTAATTGGTGCACCCGATACAAGGAGACTATCCGTGGTTGTTCCTCCTACAACATGAAGTTTGGTACTGGGTGTAGTGATTCCGATACCCACATTACCGCTTTCGGAAATCCGCATGGTTTCTGAGGCACCCGTTCCACCCGTTGATGTTCCAAAGACTAGTGCACCGGCATCATCATACCCATTCGATGATTCTGTCATGCAACGAATATAAGAAGATGCGTAAGGTCGTCCCCATCCATGAAAGCACAATTGTCCTACAATTTGACCCGCGACATTTTGTGTACTCGTAAGCTGACTGATACGTACTCCAAAGTTTCCAACGTTATTGGCGGTGTTGGTAGACACAGTTGGTCCTTGAATAAGGGCCATTCCATTTACATGCAAAGGGACCGAAGGGGAGGTATTACCAATACCGAAATTGCCAGATGCACTAAGGGTTAATGCAGGAAACGCGGTACTGTATCCACTGCTGAAGATTCCTAATTGTCCGTTAAAACTTTGGATTGCATTGACATAGGTAATGGCACTACCTTGAGAGGTCTGGTATCCAAATACAATGTTATTACGTCCACCGTTCAACATCCAGGCATCATTGTTTCCTTCCCATCGTCCAATCATTTCGAGTGCAGTACGACCATATTGTGATGCATTACATAAGATGCGGATTTTCGCCCAAGCATCAAATGCGTTGGTGGACCATACATCCATTCCTGTTCCTCCATTCGATCCAATAATATTGGTGGTGAATGGGTTGGTTGTACCAATACCCACGTACCCAGAGGTATAATATGCGGTGGAACCGTTGACTCCCCAGACTGATCCTGTTCCCGTTGCGACCGCGGTTCCATTCACCAGAAAGCTGGTACAGTTGATGGCCCCATTGACATCCAGAAGTTGAGATGGATTTGACTTTCCAATTCCTACATTTCCTCCTATGTTCCAGACATTATCGCGGTTATCACCTGATACAATTAAGGAACCAAATGGAGCGGTTACAGTGGTCGTTGCCGCATAGGATGCATTATTTCCAGAAGGAATGGTGAGGGTTGCTCCTGATGCATTTCCGTTATTCAACAGACAACCTTCGCCTGAAAAATAATACGTTGTTCCACCACGAAGATAGATAACGATAAAGTTAGAAGTTGAATCTTCAAAGAGATTGGCCACAAATGTGGAAAATGAAACCGGTCCATTGGTCGATCCAATAATTTTATATTTCATAAAATCCGCTCCATTTCCCCAATCATTACTATGTCCTTCTACAACGATGGTAGTGGATCCCTTCCACGAAGCATCCATATGAACATTGGAACGACTGATATTGAATTTATAGATATTGGTAGTGGCCCATGATGGGCTGGCATCGATGAGAACAGGGTAATACGTTGATGTGTTTCCGCCGACGGAGAAGAGTTGTCCTTGAATGGTAGCGGATCCTACAACGGTCAGTGCAGTAGATGGGGTCGTGGTTCCAATACCGACATAGTTGGTACTATTGTTGATGTAGAGTGCGGCAGCACCTGAACCAGTTTGTAGCATCAAATTACCAGTGATGGAACGTATGATGGAATCCGCAGAAACGGCGCTGCTAGAATACTGACCCGTTCCAGTTGCCAATCCGATTTGAAAGTATCCCGCGGATGAATTATGAAGACCGATCCCTGAGCCATAGACGGTTAGGTTTTCAGTTGGTGAATTGGTTCCAATGCCGAGATTACCACTGGTATCCACGCGCACAGATTCTGCCCAGCTGTTCACACCCGTTCGTCGTCCAATCACAAAGTTGGCGGGTCCATTTCCTGTGGCTCCCGCAACGGCTCCAAAATAGACATCGGTTGCTCCGTTGGAACTATTGTACGCATTCAAATCAATCAAACAACCAGTGTTCGTCGAGTTGGGTGTGGTATAGATAGAAGCAATGGTACCTGCAGTATAATATTGATTTTTCGAAGATGAACTGAGAGAATAGGCCTCTCCTGCCACACCGAGATTGATTGCAATTTGATTGGTCGCGCTTGAATAAATATCCAGTTTCGCACCAGGTGATGCGGTTCCAATTCCAATATTACCTGTTGTATAGTACGCATTCGATCCACTTAATGTCCAAGTCGCACCTGATCCTCCTGTAAATACGGCACCGTTTACGTACAATCCAGTACAATTGAGTGGTCCTGCCACATCCAAGAGATAGGACGGATTATTTATACCAATACCAACGTTTCCTACTTTCGTAATTCGCATTCTTTCATCGGAAGCGACTCCATAATTGTGTGTATGAAAGGCGATATAACCAGATGTTGCACCATCTGCAGGAGGACCAAAGGATATTCCTGAAAATCCACTGGAGGATACCACATTTGTTCCATCGCTTGGATTGGTAATGCCGATGTATTTCACACCCGCAGAGGTTGTGTAATCACCAAGAGAAATACCAGAGGCAGAATTGCCACCATACACACGTAGTTTATTGTTTTGAGGGTCGCTGGTGCCCATACCGACCAATCCTCGGTTGAGTGTCATGCCGACATAGCTGGTTGAATTATCGACCTTTGTCCAAAAATTCAACACACCACCATATCCACTTGGACCACCCGATCCCGCACCGCCACCTTGAATGCCCGCATATCCATAGGCCCAATTTGCTGCATAACCTCCACCAAACTGAATCACTTCGGTACAAGTGGTTCCGTTTTCATATTCCGTCAATGATCCAAGTTGGAGATTTCCGCCTGCAAGATTCAATTTCGAGAATGGATTCGTAATGCCAATACCGATATTTCCCGTTCCAGTTATACGTAATCTCTCGGATGCAACTACATTTGATGTGGTGGAACGAGTAGAAAATACGAGATCGCCCCAGGTCGAACCCGTTGTCGTTTCCACATACAATCCGATTTCTGCAGGAAAATAAGAACCACTGGTTGCACCACCATAGCCAAATCCAATTCCATAGTAATCACCTGCAACACCACCGCTTGTCCAAGAAGAATTGCCGATTCCAAGAAGTGGACTTCCAATTCCACGTGGCGCTCCTGCCGTTGCATTTCCAGCAATACCCGCATCCACAATAAGAACCGGTGAGGAATAGTTTGCTCCCAATTTTGCAACGGTAAGAAGATTGCTGGGTGAAGTTGTTCCAATACCGACATTTCCAATCGAAAAACTAATGGAAGAGCCCGCGATATTGAGTGGAACCGTTGTACTTCCGTCGGTGGATATAGCACTAATATAGCCAGTAGTGGATCCGAGACTATATCGAATGGCGGCATTGGTCGTATTAATCGCAAGATCAGGATCCATAAACCACAATTGCTTATTTCCTGGACGGTTTACTCCAATATTAAGTGCAATACCGGTACTTGAATTGGATGCTTGATAGAATTCCTGTCCACGAATGATCAAGTGGTGGGTTTGTTGTGAACCAGCGTTATGAACAGTGAGAGCGCTTGTTGGACTTGAGGTTCCGATGCCTACATTTCCACCGAGTTGGTTCAAGCAAAGAGGAGTACCACCCGATCCCTGTTGGAAGGATTGAATGTACGCCGCGCTGGTTCCCATAGCGCTCATGAGAACCATGTTGGTGTTTGACGAATTCATAAGAACCAGTTGATTGGAAGAACTGACGTTGTTTCCTGCTCCGCAGATTGTGGTCTGTCCCCAGCTGGGTGGCGCATCCGTTCCGATGCCGACAAATCCTGAATTGGTTATGGCCATCAAATGGGTGTCTGCCGAATTTGAAAAAAGGAAGGCGCCCGTGGAAGGATTGCTTGTTTTTGCACGAATGACTGCACCCCAATTGGAATTGCTATAGATGCATCCCGCGAGATACGAACCGGATGATCCAAAGATAAGAGAACCCGATACCTGAAGATCTCCCGCCACATCCAGTGCATAGCCAGGTGTTGCCTTTCCGATACCGACATAACCGGTTCCTCCTTTGACTACCATTGAGGTATACAAGTTGGTGTTTCGGCTAAGGAAGAGATCTTTTCCAACGGTGGGAAGAATCACACCTGCATCCGCCGTTCCATCAATAATAAAATTACCCGCGGCCGTCGTGGTGTATAATCCAATGGAACCCGAGGAGCCATTGTAGGCGTTTTGGAACAATAATCCATCATTTGCAGTGGTTGTGTACACACTCAATTTGTATCCAGGGGTAGTGGTTCCGATTCCGATATTACCCGAAGAAGTAATGGTCATCCATGTACTGGATCCATTCATATTGGTAAAATACAGCGGTGCAGAGGAACCGGAGGAGGTGGTGATACCCGATTCAATGTAATTCGCATTTCCCAATGAAGTGATTTTGAGTAATCCAGAGGAAGAACCTGAATCAATATATTGCATGCCATTGACGTGCAAGGGGGCGGATGGATTGGTAATGCCGATACCAACATTATTCGAACAGGTAATGACCAAGGGAACTGCACCGGATCCATAGGGGGAAAAGCATAGATAGTTGGAACCCGATCCGGAACTTGCGTATTGAAAAAAGATGAAGAAGGAATTATTGAGGGAGGTATTTTGACCCAACACCATGGAATGACCTTGGCCTGGGTTCAGGTTGGGTGCCAAGATGGCAAAACTCGACGCGCCCGTGGCGGTGGTATTTTGTATGTTGATCAATCCTGAATACGAGGTACAGCTTCCATAGACGCTAAGAAGGGATCCAGGATTCGAGGTACCGATGCCGACATTACCTTCGGTTGCATTCAGAAGCAAGGGTCTTCCTCCCGTTCCCGATAGAGAAGACTGGATCGATGCGTAATTGCTCGTTCCGTCTACACCGATGAGAAGGTTCATGAGGGCAGAATTGGTTGAATCGGAGACCGACAATTGGGTAGGGGCGTAGGTAAGAGGATTAGAAGGTGGACCGACGATATCGGTCACACGGCGTGGTGCGGCGGTACCGACACCGAGACGACCTGCAGAAGAAACCGTCATCGCATTGGTTCCTGCAGAAGATCCGACGTACCAGGTATGACCCGATGCAGCGTAGGACATGGTGGCGGCGGTCAATACACCACCCGATCCACGTGTTCCTGAGGATAGGGTACCACCACCCGAATAAATGATGTCGACACCGGTTCCACTGGTAAGGGCATTATAGGTCGCACTAAGAGCGCGTATCGAGCCGTTTACATCAAGTGTGGCAAGAGGCGCGGATGCGCCAATTCCTACACCACTTGATCCCAATGTGATAGAGGGTGCGGTACTGGATAGGGACATGCTGACCTGAGGAGTGGTATAGACAACGGAGAATCCAATGCTGCCAATCGAGTTGTCGCGACCATAGTAGAAATAATTATACGTTTGTAAGGAAGAAACATAAATCACCAGGGTCTGTCCAGGCTGGAGCAAATACTGACCCATCGATGAAAAGGGTGTGGGTGTGGTTGCAACGCCATTTGCGGTAGAAGAACCGCTCGCGTTCAATACATATAATCCATATCCTTGGAAGGGCCACCATCCACCTGCATAGTTTCCATTGACGTACATCGAAATATTGGTACCATTATTGCCTTGTCCGAGATACATGCTAATGCTAGAAACATAGCATGCCACAGGAGCTGTCCAGGTTAAGGCAAGATTATTGTATTGAAATGTATTGGTTAAACTACCCCATCCTGGTGTATTAACCGTTGTATTCACACCCGTTCCTGATACAGTAAGAACATTGGGAGTGGTTCCAGAGGGAACGGAGAGAGAGATATTTTTATTCTGTGCTTCCAAGATCATATTTCCACCGACGGCGTTGATGACGGTATCGCCAGCGGCGGACAGATTGGAATACTGATTGGCGGAATACGCAAGACCGTATCGACTGTAATTGCCTGAGTTGTATCCGTTGGCAACGGTGATGGCAGTACTGGTATTTCCTCCATATACCTCGAGTTGAGAAGCAGGTAAAGTGGTTCCGATTCCCACACTTCCAACGGTGGTTAAGGTGGAAAGGGTTGTGCTGGAAACCACGGTGAAGGTACTAACATTGAGTGTCGAATACGCAGCGACACCTGGAACTCCGTTATTGATACTGGAAACGTTGAGGGTAGAGAGAGTAAGGATATTGGAGGTCATTGTACTGGCGGAAAGGGTGGATCCTGTCAAGGTGGAATAACTCGCGGTTTGTGTTTGGATGACATTCGCGGAAAGACTCGAACCGGTTAAAGTGGAATAGGTTCCTGACTTTATTTGGATGGCATTGGTTAGTATACTGGATCCTGTTAAGGTGGAATAGGAACCCGATTGGGTTTGGATCGCATTGGTTAGTATACTGGATCC
>Ga0164296_1000051_pt1 | contig 143141 bp, 118 predicted proteins | sample GEODES057metaG_FD_113533 | JGI IMG/M metagenome (GOLD analysis project Ga0164296, IMG submission 113533) | Dystrophic lake water microbial communities from Trout Bog Lake, Wisconsin, USA - GEODES057 metaG | ecosystem: Environmental > Aquatic > Freshwater > Lake | place: USA: Trout Bog Lake... | reverse complement strand
GTTAAAAAAGTTTCTTTTGTTTTCAGGTGATAGGGGTAAATTTCTGTAAAAGATATCTGCTTTTTCTTCTGTTTAAGGTCATCTGTTTGATCCTTTCTCTTTCCTTGAGTATGGCATCACCTCAACTGAAATCTGATATTATTGTCAGAATTGATATTTCCAAGAAGCAATTGATACAAACAAAAATGCCCTCAAACCTGCTGTAGTAGCTAATTTGAAGGCATTTGTAGAAGTGGTCCCACTCGGGCTTGAACCAAGGACCCCCTGATTATGAGTCAGGTGCTCTAACCAACTGAGCTATAGGACCAATGCCTCGCGGCAAATCTGAAATTTCTTTCAGGGAGTGCAAATGTAGGCGTTTTTCGGAAAAAAGACAATAATTGTTCAATAATTCATGTGTTCCCCCAAGGAGGCGAGACAAACGTGTGCGTTGCGTCAAATCATGATCTACTATCAGCAGAATAGTAATCGTAATGACATTGCCTTTAGAATAGAAATTTCGTGCGAAAACGATATATTTATTTAATAGAAACCCTTATCTCAATTTGTCTATTTTTGTCTGTAGCCGGAAGGCAATATTTTATTATCAATACTGGCGGACAAACCAAAAATATGCAATGAAAAAATACAATTTTTTAATACTTATTTTTATTTTCTTCATAAGCTATTTCAGCACCCGAAGCAGCTTTTTATTTGATAAATATTCGATAAATAACGACGCTGCTAACCACCTCGTGTGGCTAAAGCAGGCAGATCTGTTTTCTCCGTACGATAAAACGGTACCCTTTGCTGCCTTGATACAACCCGCCGGCATTATCCCCATTCATAGGTTCCTATCATTTTTCCTGAGTATAAAAGCAACGGTAATCGTACTTGATGTTATCCGTTTTGCATTGCTGAGTCTGCTGTCCTATTTTACCATTAAAAAAATATTCCCTGAAGAAAAGAGCAGGCTATTATTCTTTTTAGGGATCACATCGCTGCTTCTGATGACGTCCATAACAGCCAATATCGGACTTTCGCGAAGTTTTGCCACTCTATTTATTTTGACAACTATTTGTGCGCTTCTTTATGACAACAAATATCTATTGTCAGCAGGCATTCTATTATCTGCCATCATAAGTCCGCCTGCTTTTCTCATTACAATTGTGTACACTGCGCTTACCTATATCATACTCCTTCTGCGAGATCGCACCTCTTTCAAAACAATCATTTCAAAAAACATATTGGTGCTCATTGTCGTGCTTATCGGGCTAACAGTGAACATTGTATATTCTAAAAAGATCAGTGACAGCGAAATGGGCGGTCAAACGATAGACCTTGCATTTATTAAGCATGACCCACATGCCAGTGCCAAAGGCAGAGTGAACCTTAGGGACATATGGGACCATCCTGTAAAAGTGCTGAACTTGTCGGTGGTGGGAATGAGCCAGAACTTCATACCAATAGACAAAGTGAAGTATGTTATCCCAGTAAAGAAAATCAAACACTACAATCCTTATATAGCGGTCTTTATATTATCGGGTTTGCTGGCGGCTTATCTATTAGTTCTTGTTTACCAAAAACGAAAAGATGTTAAGGACTATATCGGACATCCATCGATAAAGATCTTATTGACAGGGCTTATCTTATATGCCCTCGCCATACTGTTGCCATTCAAACTATACATACCCGGCCGCTATATGGAATACACCTATTCGATAGGATTTATATTGCTTATGCTGGCCGTCGTAAAATCTACACCCGGCAAAAAAGTTGCCATGGCTATGGTAGTGCTGATCCTGGGATACGGCTTGTATAATGATATCAGGTACCGGGAAGATACCTATGCGAGCGATGCGACGCTATATACACAAGTAGAGCAGAATATGCCGCCCAAGTCAATGACACTATGCAACAGTATTGAGTTTTCTAACATGATACCTTATTTCTCAAACAGGTCTATATACGGCACTTACGAAAACCTGCATGCTATCTATTTTGAGCATTACAGGAAAATGATGGATGAAAAAATGGCTGTATGGAATGAGGTATTCTGTTCAAGTGATCCGAAACAACTGTCTGCGATGCTGGAGGGCAATAAAATAGACTACCTGCTTCTTCAGTATCCGTACTATAAAATAGTTGACGAAACGGTACCCGAGCCATTTGTGATAACAGCGAATGAGCACAGTGCAATGAAAAGTGCACTGGAGAAAACGACCCAATACAAGCAGTTCTCGTCGGGCGGTCGTCAATATCGCATATATACCACCGCTGATGTCAAGGCTGCTCTACAATCTGAACAAGTTGCAATGCCTTGACCAAGTATACGGCGAGCATTAACTAACCAACACCGCAATCATAGCTAATATGGCAGGCAGTGCCTGCACAAAGAAGATAGACCGCTGCACGGACATTGCGCCATATATACCGGCAACTATTACACAGGTCAGAAAGAAAGTAGCTACGTGGCTACTCCACGCGGCATCGGTAATCAGTAATGACCATATAAGCCCTGCCGCCAGAAAACCATTATATAATCCCTGATTAGCTGCTAACCCTTTGGTGGGTTCAAACAACTCCGCGGGAAATGACTTGAATGTTTTTCTACCCTTTGTTGTCCAGGCAAACATCTCGAGGTATAAGATGTACATATGCTCCATAGCAACGAGGCCAACCAGAATTTCTGCTATCAGTTTCATGGTGTTTATTTTAGCTATTCAATGTCTCTTCCACAATCTTACCATCACGCATGATAAGGGTGCGGTCAGTCATAGCGGCGAGGGTATCATTATGGGTGATCATCACAAAAGTTTGCCCCAGTTCTTTACGCAACTGCAGAAAGAGTTCGTGAATGGCCTGTGCGTTGGCGCTGTCGAGGTTACCTGTAGGTTCATCGGCCATAACAATGGCCGGCCTGGTGACCAGTGCGCGGGCTATGGCCACACGTTGCTGCTCGCCACCAGACAATTCAGATGGCTTGTTGTTCAACCGCCCCCCCAGACCAACTATTGAGAGCATATCGGTAGCTTGTTTCAGCGCGTCTTTTTTATCAAGGCCCTTTATCCACAGGGGCATACATACATTCTCTACAGCTGTAAATTCAGGCAGCAAGTGATGAAACTGAAATACAAAACCCAGTTTATCGTTGCGGAAGCGTGCCTGCCTTTTGGCTGGTAGTTTCAGTATATCGGTGCCATCTATAAGTACGCTGCCGCTGTCGGGCTTGTCGAGCGCACCTACCAGGTGCAATAAAGTGCTCTTACCTGCACCCGACGGGCCAACGATAGATAATATTTCGCCTTGCTGCACCGTTAATGATACATCATTGACTACAGCAAAGTTTCCGTATTTTTTTACAAGGCGATTAACCGAAAGCATGTTGTGGTGGTCTAAAGTCAAATGTATGAAATAGTGGGTAGTCGAAAGACAAAAGTAGAAAGTAGAAATCTATTCCAACGAAACTACAATGTAGTCGTCCGGGTAAAATATGAGGGGGAAAAAGATGTTTGGAGAATCGTGAACAGTTGGTGGTAAAGAAGTAATTTAGATAAAGAGTAAGGAATATAAATTAATGACATTCAAGCTAAAACCCAACTAAACTCAGGTTTTGCGCGTATTAGAAAGGAGAGCAAAATGATGAAATTGTTGGTTTTAAAAATTTAGGTGTTGTTTTTTTGAAAAAAAACTACATTTGCCAAAATTCTGAAAATTTATAAATTAATCGCAATATGTTTTGGACACTTGAATTAGCATCTCACCTTGAGGATGCTCCATGGCCGGCCACAAAAGATGAGTTGATAGACTACGCTATCCGCTCGGGTGCGCCACTGGAAGTAGTAGAGAACCTGCAGGAACTCGATGACGAAGGCGAAATATACGAAGGTATAGAAGACATATGGCCGGACTATCCGACGCAGGAAGACTTCTTCTTTAACGAAGATGAATATTAAAACGACAAACATTATTGATATGCGGATCCCGCCCCTTACAAGGCGGGATCTTTGTTTTTTATCATCCTTAACTCAAAAAAAATATACAGGACAATTACAACGCTATTACTTTTGAAATAAAAGTATCATCCATGAAGAGTATCGTAGTATTCTGCGGCGCCAGCGAGGGTAATAAAGCCTGTTATAAAGAAGCAGCCACACAACTGGGCAAGGAACTTGCAGCACGCAACATAAATCTGGTATATGGCGGGGCCAAAATAGGCATGATGGGTGCAGTAGCAGATGCTGCACTAATGGCAGGTGGTACGGTGACGGGAGTGATTCCCCACTTTCTGCGGACCAAAGAAGTGGCACATGAAGAGCTGACAGAAATGATAGCAGTAGAAAATATGCACCAGCGAAAACTGAAGATGCATGAGCTGAGCGATGGCATCATCACCCTGCCGGGTGGCTGGGGTACCATGGAGGAACTGTTTGAGATGCTGACATGGGCCCAACTGGGACTGCATGGCAAACCGGTAGGCATGCTGAATGTAAATGGCTACTATAATGCGCTGGATGCACTATGCGACACCATGGTGGCCGAAGGCTTTCTGAGTGCAGCGACACGCGGCATGCTGCTTATAAGCGACTCAATAGATGCACTGCTGGAGATGATGGGCAACTACCACCCTGACAAACGCGAGCAAGTAATAACGAAACAGACAACGTAGGGTCTGGGGTGGCCCTCTGCCAGACCGTTCGGACGAGTAGAAAGAGGCGCAATGTTTCTTACGAAGGGAGCTTACAACAACAAAACAATGAAATATAAAAGTGGGAGCCGATCGGCTCCCACTTTTATATGGTGACGTATTAAGTATCCTATCTCAGTACGTTTACTTTACCTCTCTGAGCAACATTACCGTTGGCATCGATGATGCTGTAAAAATAGATACCCTCTGCCAATGATGCGATATTGATGGCACTGCTGCCGTCAAATGTTTTGCTGGCTACCACCTGGCCGCTTACAGATGCAAGTGTGCAAGTATAAGCACCTGCCTGAGTCGCATTGAGGTGCAACACATCTGATGCCGGATTAGGGTATACAGTAACAACGTTACCGGCAGAAAGCACTTCTGCGACTGCATTAGGTATACCTGTCATGGTAACATCATCTACATACAGTGTGCTGCCAATAGCATTATGTGTGCCCGCACTGCTTGCAAATAGTATACGTACTGTATCTACCGCAAAACCTGAAGCATCATAAGTAAGATTAGCGGTTACCTGCTGGAATGAGGTGCTCGGGCCGATTTTCACGGTACCTGTACCAACCAAGGTATCTAAACCCAAATAAGTACCGTATGCATTTACAGTCATGGTACCGCTATCCAGCGCCCCACCTTGGGTATACTGCACCCATGCGCTTGCAGAAGTGATGTGGTAAGCAGCAGCGGTGCCGCCACTGTAGGTAATATTACCCAATGATGGTGTGCCACCTGCGAGGCTTATAGTAACGTTAGCCTGCGCATTGGACATAATGCCCGGGAAAATACCGAGTGTATCCTGCTTTACTGTTACCAACTTGGCTGAAGATGAGCCGCCATGAATAATGGTATTTTCCTGAAACAATTGACGTTGCCAAGACGTGGGAGGTATAGACAAGATAGCTCCATACGTTTGCCCATCGGCGATAATGAGTGAGTCGGCACCATACCAATTGTCAGGCGCCATGATAACGATGGGTGAAGCACCACCTGAAGCACCGGTGTGCCAGGTTTCCATACCAGCATTGGGCAATGTCTGCGCCATAGCAGAAAGGCCAATACAACATGCGCTTAAGAGTAGCATTATTTTTTTCATTGCAGTTCGTTTGTGATTTTAATGCAAATTAATGATTTATTTGATGTAAGAGGCGGCGATAGCCACACTCTCAAAAAAACTATTATTTAGCAAGGTTCGTCAGACAGCTTTTTATGGCCTCAAAATCGGGTACATCGCCGGCATTCTCGAGCACTTCCGCATATCTGATGCTACCTTCCTTATCTATAACAAATGCAGAACGCTTAGAAACGCCATCCATATCGTTGAAAAAGTGCTCATAAATGGTGTCGTAGGCAGTAGATGCCTGCTTATTGAAGTCGCTGAGCAAGGGGAAGTTGAGGTTTTGTTCTTCTTTGAATTTGCTGAGGGAGAACAACGAATCGACAGAGATGCCGTATACCTGTACATCCAGATGGTTATACATGGCAAGGTTGTCCCTCACAGAGCATAATTCTTTAGTGCAGGTGCTGGTGAATGCTAATGGAAAAAATAGCAGTAAAACGTTCTTACCACGCTGCTCGCTCAGTATCACTTTATTTTTCTGATCGTCGCGTAGCGTGAAATCCGGGGCCTGTTGCCCAACCTGAATAGCCATATGTTGATATTTTAGAGCAAAAGTAGTGATTGGAAGAACTATTTAGAGCAAACGCAGGTAAATGTGTAAACCCTGTGCAACAATTCCGGCTATTGGGGTGGGGAATAATATGGTTGTCATACATTTGCAGCGATGACACAGGAAGAGCAATTAAAGCAACTGACAGATAAGATAGTGCCTGCAGACGAGCTGCATGGCAAATGGCTGAACAGCCTATCGATGATGGAAAATACCGGTGCACGTAAGATATCGAAATACGAGGACCCTATACATGCCGATATCATAGTGTTGAAGCATGCTGCAGAGGAAGCAAGACACGCCTACTACCTGAAGAAGCAGATCGGTAAGCTAGCTGACATATCTTGCCCTGACTATACCTACCCTTACCTGCTGGCACCTGTGCAGAGCCATCACTATCTGAATATGCTGGATGTAGAAGCCTGCCGCTACCTGAAAAATAAACTTGGACTGGAAGGCAGAGCACTGAAACATGGCGCCTACCTGCTGGTAACGTATGCTATAGAAGTGCGTGCCGATATGCTCTATGGCATATATCAGGAATCGCTAAGCAATCATGGCTCGAAAGTAAATGTGCGCTCCATAATAGTAGAGGAAGAAGGCCACCTTGCGGAGATGCAGCGTATGCTGGAAGGATTTCACCCCGAATGGAAGCAACTGGCTGCAGATATGTGCGCCGTGGAAGACCGCTTATTCATAGACTGGATAACAGCTGTAGATAAGGCCATTACCGTAAAGGCTCCTGCGTTGCAGGCATAGTTTTCTTGTTAAAAAAAATGAAAATCGGCTATTCTTATCATCGGGCAACTACGATGTGCCGTTAAATTTGCCATAACCTTTTTTATGTTCCGATTTCAGCATATAGAGCATTTAGCTGCACTGGCCATACTGCCGGTACTCATTGCTTTATTTGCTATGGCTTTGTATGCCCGCCGTAACAGACTGCAGCAAGCGGGTAGTGAGCGACTGGTGTTGGAGCAACTGGTGGGCTTTATAGCCGGCCGCAATACGTTAAAGTTTGTATTGGTGGTTAGTGCGCTGGCATTGATTATCATAGGTTGGGGTAACCCGCAAACTGCCGACAAGTCGCAGAATGTGCAGCGGAAAGGTGTAGATGTGGTGATAGCGCTGGACGTAAGCAAGAGTATGCTGGCGACAGATGTGCAACCCGATAGGCTTACCCGCGCCAAGCAACTCATTATGCTGCTGAGCGATCAACTGCAGAACGACCGGATAGCCCTTATCATTTTTGCGGGCAGACCTTATCTGCAGGTGCCCCTTACCGTAGACAACAATATGCTAAAGATGATGGTGCAGAATGTGTCGCCGGATATGGTACCCACGCAGGGTACCGTGATCGGCGATGCTGTCGAGATGGCCAATGAGTCCTTTTCGCCATCGGAACGCAAATACAAGTCCCTCATCATTATATCTGATGGGGAAGATCATGACGATAAAGCCATAGAGAAGACCCGGGAAGCGGTGGATGCCGGTGTTATTGTGCACACTGTAGGCATAGGATCGCCCACGGGCAGCACGATCATGGACCCCACTACCAAGGCCATAAAGCTGGATGATGCCGGCAACCCTGTGATCAGCAAGCTGAATGAAAATGAATTAAAATCCATAGCTGCCGCCGGACATGGCTATTATCAACTCTTGCAAGACCCGGAAGAGGTTGCCAGTAAACTTGCCGGCAACATTAACAGCATGGAGCAAAAAAATCTGGGCGCGGCAGTTTATACCGACTTTGACAGTTATTTCCAACTCTTTCTGCTGGCAGGCATTATATTATTACTGGCGGAATGGATGTTACCAGGTGCAACAACTAAACTAAAACGTAATGGCACTACAGCATAAGAGATACTTCATCTGTTTGCTTGCGGCAGCTACCCTGCTGCTGCCTGTTGCCATGCATGCACAAGTAGGCCGTATGCTAAAGAAGGGCAATGAACTGTATGACGAACAGAAATACAGTGATGCTACCGCCAGCTATATGAAGGCATTGCAAAAAGACCCCAATAATGTGGCAGGCATGTTCAATCTGGGTAACGCACTTTACCAGCAGAAGCAGTATGACTCTTCGCGCAAGGTGATGGCTTCGCTGGCTAACGCAATTAAAGATAAGCAAGGCGCAGCCTCTGCCAACTATAACATAGGTAATACCTACATGGCGCAAAAAAAATGGCAAGAGGCCGTAGATGCTTACAAACAAAGCCTGAGAAATAACCCTGAAGATACCGATGCCAAATATAACCTGTCATACGCTGAACAAATGCTGAAGCAACAGCAGAATAAGCAAAAACAGGATAGTAAGGACCAGAAAAACAAGGACCAACAACAGAAAGATCAGAAACCGCAGGACAAGGATACTAAAGACGATAAGAACAACCCGCCACAAGACGACAAGAACAAAATGTCGAAGCAGGAAGCTGACCGTATGCTGAATGCACTGCAGCAACAAGAAAAAAAACTGCAGGACAAAATGAAAAAAGGTAAGGGCATACCGGCTAAGATGGATAAGGATTGGTAATCAATAGGGCAATGCGAGAGATGCCGATGGTTTAGGGATAATATTTGTTTAGGAATCGGAAAGACGATAAATTTCCTGCATCTATTATTTATACCGTGAAAAAAATCATCATCGCCCTCACCCTTTCATCCCTTTTCATTACAATAACGGGGCAGTCCCCATTTCAAAAAGACTTTGCTTTTTATTGGCAAATGGCAGATGAAAATTTCGCCTACTTCGATAGGCAACAAATTGACTGGGCCAAAGCCAATCAACTATACCAACCGGAGGCAGAGACGGGGGGAGGGCATAGCCATTGCCTTTGACGCTATGAAAGGGGTGGACATCGTGGGCACAAAGATGGCGGGGCTGCCAGGCGAGATATATACATTTGAAACGCCGGAGACAAAAATTCCCTTCTCATTTCCATGTGTACAACTCCAGCATATGAACGGTCAACCCAGGGAAGATTTCGCGCCCTCAGTGGTGATAAGCAATAACAAAGAAGCAATCAGTACTGCGGTAGAAGTATTGATCAAAAAGACATCAGCCAGTTCAAAATTATATACCTCAAAACACTGATGCAGCAAGGCTTTCATGACCATTCTCAACATAGCAAAGATTTTCGAAACAACACTAAGAGAAGGTTCACTTCATTGACTGTGTTACTTATCAAACAATACAACGATCTCGTTGTCCCGGTGTGTAGCGGTTTTATAGTTGTCAACATTTTATCCCCATTTTAAAAAATCTCTAAAAAAAATAATAGAAATATTTTTTAGTGGAAGAAAATCTTTTTAATATTGTGTAGGGATTGTACTTACTAACCCATCTTTAATAGAGTCCGGCAGCCACAACCTCGCCGGACTTTTTTTGTCCCTACAACATTCGGGTATCGATCTTACATACATTTACCGTTATCATGTCGCAGTATTTCGTTTTCTACAAGCCATATCTTACCATTTCACAGTTCTCTGCCGATGGTGATAAACGCACGCTTGCCGATGAACTGCCAGGCATATCAAAACAAGTGTATCCGGTGGGTCGTCTTGATCATGATAGTGAAGGATTGCTGCTGCTTACTGATGATAGATCACTTACTCACCAATTGCTCGACCCGATGTTTGCACATAAGCGAACCTATTACGTACAGGTAGATGGAGCGATAACCGAACAAGCACTACAACATTTAGCAAACGGTGTGATCATTAATGTAGATGGAAAAACGTACAAGACAAAAAAAGCCGAGGTACGACTCTTAGAGGATGAACCGGCGCTGCCTCTAAGAGAACCGCCAATAAGATTGCGAAAGAGCGTACCCACGTCGTGGATAGCCATTACACTTACCGAAGGGAAGAACAGGCAGGTGCGCAAGATGACGGCAGCAGCAGGCTTCCCTACTTTGCGATTGGTGCGGTATGCCATTGGTACTGTAACTATAGATGGTTATGCATCCGGAGCGTACAAAATATTTGGCGATGAACTAAAAAAACAACTACTGCCCAGGCACCAATAATTAGTCCCAAGGACCAAATTAATAGTTCATCACCTCCCACATGCGGCACCTTTTAGCTATATAATGACTATTAGCATCACTTTCTGCACTTAATATTGTTAGTTTTAGTTAACATTTATTACTTTTTAATGATTAATACCCACTATTCCCAAAGGATAGCTATTTTTGCAGCACAGATCAATTACTTTCATTCATGTTCAACCTAGTGTTATTTGGCCCTCCCGGCAGTGGTAAGGGCACCCAATCTGAAAACATTGTCAATACGTATAAATTACAGCACCTGTCTACCGGTGATCTTCTGCGTAGCGAAGTGAGCCGCCAGACTCCACTGGGCGTTGAGGCGAGGAAATATATGGACCAGGGCATGCTTGTGCCGGATGAAGTAGTAATAGGCATGATCAGCAGCAAACTGGACGAAGAGCCTGATGCGCGTGGCTTCATTTTTGATGGGTTCCCGCGTACCCGTGCGCAGGCAGAAGCACTGGACAAATTATTAGAATTCAAAAACACGAAGATAGATCTGGTACTGGCACTGGAGGTGCCTGAAGCAGAACTCACGAAGCGCCTTGTAGGCCGTGGACTGACTTCCGGCCGTAGCGATGACAATGAGGAAGTGATCGTGAACCGCATCAAAGAATATCGCGCGAAGACAGAACCTGTAGCCAGCTATTATAACGCTTATGGCAAGCTGGAGACGGTAACAGGCGATCATACTATAGAAGATACTTTTAAGTTGCTTACCAAGCACATCAACAAATACTTATTACCTGTAGCATAGTGGAGAGAGGAAATTTTGTAGACCATATACGCATCTTCGCCCGCTCGGGTAAGGGTGGCGCAGGAAGCGCGCACTTTGCCCGTACCAAGTTTAACCCCCAAGCCGGCCCCGACGGTGGTAACGGCGGCAGAGGTGGCCATATCATCCTCAGGGGTAATACACAGCTTTGGACGTTGCTACATATGCGCTATTACAAAAACGTGCTGGCCAAGGATGGCGAGAACGGAAGCAAGAATAAATGTACAGGACACGATGGTGCCGACGTCATACTGGAGGTTCCGCTAGGCACCGTAGCCATAAATGAAGAAACCGGAGAAACAGAAGCCGAGATACTGCACGATGGCCAGGAAGTAATATGGCTGCCCGGCGGCCGCGGCGGATTGGGCAACTACAATTTTGCCACCTCTACCAATCAGGCACCAGAGTATGCCCAACCCGGCGAAATGGGCCAGGAAGGCTACAAGGCGCTGGAACTAAAGATACTTGCAGATGTCGGGCTTGTAGGGTTTCCTAATGCAGGTAAGTCTACATTGTTATCCGTAGTGAGTGCTGCCAAGCCTAAGATAGCCAATTATGCCTTTACTACGCTGATACCACAATTGGGTATCGTGCCCTATAAAGATAACCGCTCTTTTGCGATGGCAGACTTGCCGGGCATTATAGAAGGAGCTGCGGAAGGCAAGGGACTTGGACACCGTTTTCTGCGCCATATAGAGCGCAACTCCGTTTTATTGTTCCTTATACCAGCAGATAGCGCAGACCATGCGCGTGAATTTGAGGTGCTGGTCAATGAGCTGGAAGAATACAATCCTGAACTGCTGGATAAAGAGATCATACTGGCCATCAGCAAAAGCGAGATGCTGGATGATGAACTGAAACAAGCTATAGCCGAAACGCTTCCCAAGGAAGTGCCGCACATCTTCATCTCGTCACTGACCAACCAGGGTATCAATGAGTTGAAAGATATGTTGTGGCAATCGTTGAATGCCGAAATTTCAGAATAGGCCAAACCCCCATCAATGATCTGAAGACATTTCCCGATTGCCTGCCTATCCGCCAGGTAAACCCGATACAACTGGAATCGGGTAGTGATGTGATCGATACTGATTTCACTTTACCGTGTTGTTATCAGATAGGGCAGACTTTGAGTCGTTCTACATCTTTGTGTCGCAAGTACTATATTTCAAAGACGTTATACAGGCTTAATTGTGTACAAAGTTGTGGTAGGTATTGGAATTGGCCAAAAAGAGACATCCACGAAAATGGGCATTTTCGGGTGGTCGCGCCTGGATCTCCGTGAATTAGTGTGTGGATATTTTCTTCTTCTGCCGGCAGCCTGACCGCGCGAGCGTGCTATTTTATGCTTCGTCACTTTCTCCACCCAGAAGGTCGGTGAGGTCGCGTCTTTCCTTCTTGGTGGGTCGGCCAGTCTTACTCAGTCTTTTACCGGTAAAGAAAGAAGATGCGTGTATTTTATTCAATTGCCTGTCCTCGTCTGATGTCAGGTCTACATAGTGCTTAATAGCCTCTTCGTAGCTTACCCTGTTTTGCAGCACACCTGTAACCTCTATGGTCCATTTGCGATCGGGGGTTCTCACGTCGTACCTGTCACCCGGCGATACTATGCGAGATGGCTTTACTGTTGAGCCATTCCATTTTACCTTACCCTCATCTATCGCACCAGTAGCCTGCGTACGCGTCTTAAAAATACGTATCGACCACAAGTATTTATCCAGTCTTACTTTAGTATCCATCTCGTGCGGGAGTTTTTACCGCGAACACCCCTGTGTGAGTTCCCTCCCTCGTCAGGATGACAAACACGTGGAAGTATTATCGCTATTGCTGGGATAAAGATACAAAATGGAAAGTTGGTGAAAAAAGAAGAAAGCGCCTTTAGGGCGCTTTCTGAATATTGTCCATGCAAAATACTAGTTATGGAACGGATAGAATACTTCGTTCTCGAAGCGAGGGCATTGTACGCCATCACGTGGATTCTTCTTATGGTTGTATTTGCCGCGGATGAACAAAGACAACTCAGTGCCGCTTGCACCAGCTCCACCGGTAGTAGCCAGTGAAGAGTTGGTAGCATCATACGAGAATGTGAAAGAAACATTTTGGTACTCGAGTCTTACAGTGGGGATGATGGCATCCTGATAACGGTAGAAAGCACCAAAACTGAAAGAGAAAGGACTTGTCATACCCGGCGTGAAACTATGCCATGTCAACAAGCCACCATAAATAGACTCAGTATATGGTTGCTGCTGACTGTAGTTGGCATGCAGCGCGAGGCTGAACGTCTCATTGAATACCAGATTGATACCGGCATTCACCTGTACTTTCATCGGGAGCTTCACTGTTGTATAACCACCGTTAAATATTTCAGTAGGATGATTGAGGTGCATGAGGGATGCGCCGATGTAGTAGTTAGCCCTGTTGTCTACGTCAAAAGAACTGTTGAGGCTGATACCTGCACCCAGATCGTAATTGCTCAGGCTCTTAAATGGAATGTTCTCACCAGTTGGATTGTTTGAACTATAGCTACCATTCACATACTGGCTGCTGGTAGTAGCCTTGTTCATATCCACAAAACGCGCAAGATAGCCACCGCTGACACCTACTGAGAAGTAAGAATTGTGCAAGTCGCCGAGGCTCTTATTGAAAGCCATAGATGGAATAACCTGCTGGCTGGTCATCTCAATAGCACCTGCTTTGTCGTAAGATGCAGCCAGACCAAAACTAAGGTAGTCATTTGCATTCCTATTGACGAGGATACGCGTTTCCGCTGAGACCATGGCAGTTTGATAGGGGTCATTAACGACACTGCTCCACTGGTTACGGTAGTCTATGCCCACTTTGTAGTCGCCGCTGAATATACCCGTAAGGGCCGGGTTGCGGAGCACAGCGTTTTCATAGAATTGTGAGAAGTGTATGTCCTGAGCATAGCTGGTTACACCTAAACTAAGGATAGCACCTGTGGACAATATTTTTAAAAAGTTCTTCATTTTTTCGTTTTTTACTTTGATCACCTGCTGTTAACCAATATGAAGGCTTGCTTATCTTACCAATGAAATATCACCCTTGAATGAGAATAGCTCACCCGCCTCGCACTCAACATCTACTACATAAATGAATACATCGGGAGTAAGCACTACACCTCTGAAGGTACCATCCCATCCTGCACCTTCATCGTTAGGCTGTATATCACGGGCTTCATATACCAGTTCACCCCAACGGTTGTAAACGCCTATTCTCTTGATGAGACCGAGACCCTTTCCGCTGATGTAGAAGTGATCGTTCACACCATCGCCATTTGGCGTAAAGGTGTTAGGGATAAATACCTGTGTGTTCTCGCATATGAGCTTAATGGTCACGCTTGCTTCGCTATGACAACCCTCTGCGGTAGATACGGTAACCGTGTAAGTAGTATTGGCCGTAGGCGTAGCAATAGGGCTAGGGCAATTGATACAAGTTAATGTAGTATCAGACGGTGTCCAGACGTAATTAGTGATCACATCATTGGTAACGACTGCCGACAGATGCACACTATTACCGGCTATGATCGTTGACCCGGTCATAGGTTGTATGACAGGTGTAGGTATCACGGTAACATTAGAGAAGTAAGTCTTAGAGAAACATGGGTTCTCGTAGATCGTCACCACGTATACCGTAGAGCTATCAGGCGTTACTGTAGGGTTGTAAGCCGTAGGGTTGTCGATAGTAGCTCCGTTGTGTGTGTGGTTGTTGTACCAAAGGTAGCTGTCGCCACCCCATGCACGCAGGTATGCGCTGGAACCGAAACAGATCGTAGTATCTACCGGAGATACACCCGTAGCATTAGTATCATAGTAGTTTACGGGAACGTATTCAGAATCGACACAACCATAAACAGATGTACCTGTAACAGTGTATATGATGTTGCTGGTGATACTACACCATGGCCGCTCGCAAGTGCCGCATGACAGGCCCAGCAATGGTTTCCATACATATGTGGCAGCACCTAGTGCAGACATATAAGTGGAGTCTCTTGCACAGACATAGGCAGGCTTAGGATAGTAGTCCATATGCGGCAGCGGATTCACTGTAACCTTGAAGCTATCAGACCCGGTGCAACCTGCAGCATTAGTTGCATGCACTGTATATGTTTGTGTAGAAGTAATAGTAATGAGTGCGGTGTCGCATACGGCGCAGGAAATACCCACAGTAGAATCCCAGACGTAGTGGTAGTCGGGGAGTCCTGTAGCTATCAGCGTATCCTGAGTTCCAATACATATACTATCCTTACCAAGGATATGCACGATAACCGGTGGCAATACATTGACTGTAGTGATCGCCGTGTCTATACAACCGTGAACAGTATGCCCGGTAACGGTATAGGTAATTGTGGACGGAGGCGTTGACACCACAACCGAATCAACTGCTGTATTGAGGTATGTAGTAGGTAGCCATGTGTAGGTATCTGCTCCATGTGCATAGATGGTTTCAGATGCATCGAAACAAATTGGCCCCAGCGCATGACTAGCGGTTACGCTTGGCTTAGGATAAACATGGATGGAGTCGGAGGAGTGGAATACCGAGGTACAAATACCCCCATCGTAAACAAATAAGTAAGGAGGTGCGAAGTTACCTGAGTTCACATAAGTAAAAGTCTCGGGGCTCGAAGTAGTGCTGTTGGCACCTGACCCCGGGTAGAACCAATAGAAAGTACCGGCTACCGGAGTAGAACCGGGAGCAAGCTGAAGTGTTGATGTAACCAGAAGTGGCTGGCAACCACTAGTAGGTGTAACGTTTATTGAACCATTGGCACCGCCAATGGTTATACTATCCAATACGGAATCGCGGCAACCATAAGAAGTAGCAACAGTTAGCTCAACATAGTAATGCCCAGTTTCATACAATTTAGAGAAGATATTATTCTGACTCCAGCTAACCCCATTGGCACCTGTACCGGCAGCAGTACCAAATGTATCCAACGCACTGCCAGAGCCGCTGAATGTGCCTGTATAGTGGTATAATCCCCCACCCGCCAGCAGCGAGTCCGGAGCATGGTACAATGTCCATGTATATGTATTAGAAGGACTGAACGAAGCATTGTTAGCTATGAAGCTAAAAGGAGCGCATGTAGCAGACAAGCCGCGAGGGAAAGACATGCTGACAGGCACATCTGCCACGTGTATGTAGCCTGCGCGCGTGAACGAATCGAGACAACCTACAGGATAAACAGTACCGTCAGGTATGATCGTCACCTTAACAGTGAATGTACCATTGCTGGCGTATGTGTGTGTAACATCCGGACTTGAACTTGTCAGCAGCGATGAGCCATCGCCGAAATTCCATACGTAGGTACAATGTGTATTGGTATCGTGGAATGGAATAGACAAACCGCGGCAAGCCGTAATATTACTATCTGCAGAATAGAAGTAGGCGTGCGGGTGAATGGCTGTGATGGTAATGGTATCTGTAGCTGTGCAACCAAAGTTATCTGTGTCAATGACTGCGACATTGTATACACCCTCTGGGAACGCATAAGTATACACATTAGATCCACTACCATTGATAGGCACATTAGATACAGTGCTGGTTGTGGTAGGTGGATTATTTAAATACCACCACCGGCTGGTGATGTAGAAACTAGCGTATGGCGAAGGAACCGTCAGGTCGGTATTGTTATCTGTCAGTACTACACCCGCACCCGCACATGTCGGTATGGCGGTGCTGGTAGTAAGCGTGCCAGAAGGACCACCTATTTCCACCCTTCGACGGCCAACCGTATCCAAACATGATGGACCAACAAAAGGATTCTGAATAAGTAACAAATCGTAATATACCCCGTTGGCCGTATATATATGTGTATTAGTAGAATCGAAGGTAATGTTAGATACCGGACTACCGTCGCCAAAATACCAAACATATTTAGAATACGGGAAACCATTACCTCGCTGAGGACCATTCATATTCACTACGGCACCTCTACAAGCAACGGTGTCCATTACGAACGTATGCGGAACGTGGTCGAATGGGAAACTATCTACCTGGTAATTGATACAGAAATTATTGGTGGCATCGCCATGCAGGAATACGGTATCGTAGTAAATACCTGAAGGCCTGTTCTTAAATGTATCGGTAAAAAAGTTGTTGGTAGATATACCTGGTGTTGAATCAACCGGCCTTAAAGGGTTGCCAGATGAAACGTGCCAGGTGTAACCGGTGATACCGGTAATGAATGGCGACGGAGGCGAAGTAAACTTGATCGAATCCTGATGTGCACAAGTAGAAGATTTGGTAATAGAGGTAGGTACATTAGGACCATATACCAGTACTGAGTCTACTAAAGTATCGACACAACCGTGAGAATCACCGATCCAAAGAACCGGCCATTTTCCAGGACCAACAGGAGACCCTGATGGATAGTTGTAAGGGACCGTTGTTGATGATGTATCGGGGAATGTTGCCCCGCCGCCCGGACTGGTTTGGAATTGCCAGGTCTGGTGCGTACAGTTAGTACAATTTGACCAGAAACTATCAATGGTGTGCGGACATATTGCATGGTATTTCATGTTGAGTGTTCCGTCGGGATGCGTGTTACTCAGCAATATGCTGGTAGAGTCGACGCCGGAACAACCACCCAGAGAATCCGGCAACGACCAATGCTGGTATATTTTCACAATACCGGTATCATGGAACACGTGAGAGGATTGCGCACAACCTGAACCAATACATGAGACTGTGTGGTCTGAGAACCAAACCGAATCAGTTGTGATGCTTGTTGAGTCAAGAACTAAAGGAGTGTGCTCGGTATGCCAGCTTACTGTAATACCTGCAGCACCTACACATCCTGAATCGGCATCAGCCACCAGGTGAACACTAGGCAACGTCACGTATACATAATCGCTGCGCGAGAAACTATCCTGGCAGCCGTGCACATCTGTGAGCACAACATAGGGAGAATAACCGGTAGAAGTAGAGGACAAGGTATATATATACGTAGGAGATGGCAATGTAGACGTATGAGCAGGGTTGCCATCAAAATGCCATAAATAACTTAAGGGACCGGCACCTGTTACTGCGTATGTTGTAAAGTGCACCGTGTCATTGGGCGAGCAACGGTATAGGTTGTTAGCAGTAAACGAATCCATCATTGGTGCGGGCCTGACAAATACGTAATGTGAGTCTACGGCTGAACAACCAGCTGTAGATGTCGTGGTTACCACTATCTTAAATCGGCCTACAGAATCAAACGAATAAGCCAGACTGCCGGCTGAAGGGCCAGAAACGAGGACTCCAGCGCTGTTATACACATTCCAAACGTATGAAAGAGTGATAGCAGGATAAACAGGAAACACGTGTGGCGAATCTGAAAACGAAACGGTAGTGAACTGGCATACCGTATCGGGTGCAGAGCTAGGCCTTATTACTGAACTGAATGCATGGACAATAACATCTGCACTATCAACGATGGTTGCTGAACAGCCCGCACTGCTGAAAGCAGTAAGCGTATCTGAATAAACACCACTAGCGGTGTAAGTGTGGCAAGGAGCTGATGCAGTAGAAGTAGTTTGATCGCCGAAATGCCATGAGTAACTTACAGCACCGGAGGAGCAATTATTAAAACAAACGATAGCCGGTGCATTACAGATATAGCTTGTATCTACACGGCTAAAACAAGCGATGGGGGCCGCCTGTATCTTGATCATGTTTACTCTGGTATAAGAAATCGAACCGCAGTTGGCAGTGATCAACGTAAGTGTTATGGTGTAATTACCAGGTACAGTAAATGCCCGTGTCAGGTTTGTAGTGGTATCATAACTCGTCCCGTCAGGGCCTGACACCTGCCAGCTCCATCTGTTTCCACTTGCGGTTGTATCAAGCGAAGTATTGATCAAAGTTTTAGTACCGGCGCATGAAAGTATTGTATCTACTGCAGGGTTGGCAGCATCAAACCGAACAGTAGGAAGCGGCAACACCTGAATGCTATCAACTTTGGTAATCGTATCTGTAACACCACTGCAATTTCTTACCTCAGTAACAGTATAATAACCTGCACCGCCAAATCCTCCTGCACCCAAATTAGGGTTGTAAAATCCAACAGTCAGCGATCCCGAGGTCATTGATAGTGTATATGGACTACCCGGTGTGGCATGATAATAAATGTTAAATGTGTACGTTGCACCCGGACAAGCTGGCGAGCTGGCATCAATTAAAAACGGGCTTAGGGAACTGCATCCGGATGTTGCGCTTATGTGAAAATCAACCCCTGCATGCACTAAAGAAGGTACCGAAATCAGGCATATTAAGGTTAGTACCCGTAAAAATTGCTTCATACTCAAAGATTTTTTAAACCAGTTTTGTGGCTTCGTAAAAATATTAGTGTCCCTTATGTAGGTATAAGGGACGTAAACATAATTAAAGTTACGCGAACGACAGAATAAAATGTTAGGATTTTGTGTAAAAATAAATCCATTAACAACCAATTAACCGTCTATTGCAACAAGTAGTTAATAACAAAATGCGTAAGGCGTTATTTTATACCTATTTAAAATAATATATGTAAAACAATATAACATATAAGTGTGGTATTAACACTACGTAAACCGTGAACTATACGCTGTTTTTCCTACTTATAAAAATCGTTGACTGATGCAAAAAGCGGCGGCTGCACAACAAAATTATCTGAATCTGACAGCTGCTGAATAGGGCATTACCGTAACCTCATACCGATTATTGTTAAGTGGCTGTAATGTATTGAGGTTGTATACTGTGTACCATCCCGGGCGGCCGGAGCATGCCGTAACGTGGTGCGGTGCGGGACCGGTAACATTCGCATTGGTACTGGCTATATATACCAAACCTGTCTTATCATCAACAGTGATCCCATGAGGCTGATAAAAATCGCCATACAGCACGGTAACCACCTGTAACGTGTTGTAATTGATCACATAAACAGATCCACGGCGACCCGATATGGTGGAGCTATCCTCCTGACAGGTAACAAAGAGGTATGGCTTTGTGGTAGACATGGCCATCTCGACAGGAAATACGCCTACGGGAATAGTAGCTAACACCGAATCCCTGTAAGCATCCATCAGTTTCACCTGGTTACTACCTTCGCAAGTAACAAAATAAGCGGAATGGTCGAACTTCATCAACACCTCGTGCGGATCGGGAGTAGCGCCTGTAGCTGAAAGAGCAGCAGATGGCGGGTGGCCGTCAATACTTATCTGCTTGTAATACAACGCCGATGCCGACAACTTATATATTACATTACCATACTGTGCTGTAATAAAGAAGGTATCGTAAGTAGCGTTCGAAGTGATGCCGTGCGGATATACAAATGTGCTGCTGCCGCCGATAAGCGGGGCAGGTGTCATGCCGACGGTTTGCACAAAGCCTACATAGCCCGCACCCTGCCAATCGCTGGCCAGCAGAGAAGTGTCCTGCGGAGAGAGGTAAATTATATTCCATGCGCCGGGCCCCATATAAGCGCTACCCACCACTTGATCGGTTCGGGTATCAATTTTTTGTATGTAATCGCCGGAATAAAAGCTGACATATGCATACATGCCATCAGACGATACGCGCACACAGTGCGGGCTCTCGATAGATGTCGCAGACATGCCCACCGGTATATACCGCATCACTACATTGCGCTCTGCATCTATCACACCCACCAGATCACAGCCCTGCTGCGTGAGGTATATCTTCTGCCGCGTAGACGGATTAGATGCAAAGGCCACATTACCGTCTTTATCTGGTGCGCCACTAGCGATCCATGATTCCAGCAGCAGGTACTCTGCCTTTGTAAGCGGATGCAACACCCTGCCCGGTGTGCTATACGGCATAGTGGGCACAGCCACCGGGCCTAATGATGAATCGGTATTGACAAAATATAATAACGGGCTGTACTGAGGGCTGTAAGGCACCACTACAGCCCCCGTGACGCCACCGTTAAAAAGGTGATCCCAGCTATCCAGCAAGAGTTTGTCGGCATTGGTATAACTGGCTGCATTATGACAACCCGATACCGCACACTTGTTCACCAGTATATTGGCAATATCGGGGGGGAAGTTGCCATCTGCAGGTATGGGCGAAGGCTGATGAACACAGGAGGTAACAACTGTGATCAATAAAATAACAGCCGAAGCAACGGATAGGATAGCCCACTTCATCAAATAAAGTTAAGTAATATCCGCGATAGCATTTCTGACTATGATGAGTGCAGCGGACAAAATGGGGCGAAAAGATTATATTTACATTTCAATCGCCATAAGGAACCTGCACCGTTATGTTAATAGCATTATACAACCGCACATTTGAGGAAGCCGATGTTCATACCATTATCCGTATACTGACCCTGCTGGAACGCGAGAACATGCAATTGGTTTTTTTCAAAGGGTTTTATGACCGGTTGCAACCTCATTATAACTGTGTGACCACACCACAGTTATTTACCAACAAGCGAGACCTGCCACTGCACACCGACATGATGCTGAGCCTGGGTGGAGACGGCACTATGCTGGATGCTGTTTGCTTTGTAGGTAACTCGGGCATACCACTTATAGGGGTAAATCTGGGCCGTCTTGGTTTCCTTGCAGCCATACCGGAGGAAGAAGTTGAAGATGCTATCCTGTCGCTGGCGCGTGGGTCTTATACACTTGAAAAACGGACCCTGGTTCACCTTGATTCCAGCATACCTTTATTTGATGGCTCACCATTTGCACTCAACGAATTTACTATTGGCAGGCAGGACACCTCGTCGATGATCAAGATACATACTTACCTGAATGGTGAGTTCCTGAATACCTATTGGGCTGATGGCCTTATTGTGGCTACGCCGACAGGGTCTACCGGCTATTCCCTTAGCTGCGGAGGGCCTGTAGTATTTCCGCAGACATCGAGCTTTGTCATCACCCCCGTAGCGCCGCACAACCTGAACACACGCCCTATTGTGGTGCCGGATGACAACGTGATATCCTTTGAAATAGAGGGCCGCTCTGAGCAATTTCTATGTACCATGGATGCGCGCACAGAGATCATTAAGAGTAGTGTGCAGCTGGCTGTGAAGAAAGAGACTTTTACCATATCGCTGGTGCGCCCTGACGAGCATAATTTTCTCAATACCATTCGCCAGAAACTTTACTGGGGGATCGACAAGAGGAACTAAAACTATTTACCCTTTGCTATAACCTTGGTGACAATGAAACATTTCATCAACATACTGCTCTCTTTTTGTTTACTCTTACCGATATCAGGTAATGCGACCAATTTATGGAAACGCAGCGATGCAACAGCCCCCAAAAGGGCAACCTTAGTGGCGGGAGCAGCACAAACTAATTATCTGCTGGATGAGGCTGCACTGGCTAAGGCGCTGCGTAATCTGGCATATGATCCGTCAGCTGCCCAGATCATAACACTCCCTATGCCAAATGGCAAGATGATGGACTTTAAGGTATGGCAAACAAGCGTGCTGCCCGAACCATTGGCAGCAAAATATCCGGAGCTAAGCACCTATAGCGCTATTGCCGTTCCTACACCAACCATTACTGCAAAACTGGACATAACTGTATACGGGTTTCACGCTATGGTCTTTGATGGTGCACACACTTACTTTGTTGATAAGAGCGATAATAGTACTTATCTCGCCCATTATAAAAGAGATGAGCGCAAACCATCGGCACAGCAAATGCGATGCGCAGTGCCTGGGCACCAGTATACAGATATTGCTGCCATGGAAAGAAACAAACGCGTGTATCGCACAGCGAACGGCTACCAACTACACAGCTACAGACTGGCGCTGGCATGCGACCACCAGTATGCACATGCGGTGACCGGTGAGAGTAATCCTACGAAAGCACAGGTGCTGAGTAAGATGCTCACTACCGTCAACAGGATCAACGGTGTGTATGAACGCGAACTATCGGTAAGCTTTACCCTTGTGACCAATGAGGATACACTTATTTTTACTGACTCACTACACGATCCTTTCGGACATGATGATCAGAATGCGCCGGTTCTCTTGAGTGAGAATCAGCATATCTGTGACTCTTTGATAGGCACTGCCAATTATGATATCGGACACATCTTCACTACAGGCGGCGGCGGTCTGTCGCAGATAGCCTGCGTATGTCAGGCCGACCTGAAAGCACAAAGCGTAACAGGTAGCGCCAACCCGAGCGGAGATGGCTTTGATATTGATTATGTAGCCCACGAAATGGGACATGAGATGGGTTCGGAACATACATTTAACAACAATATAGACGGCAGCTGCTCAGGCAATGCAGTAGAAGAGTGTGCCTTTCAACCCGGAAGCGGCTCTACCATTATGGACTATGCAGGCATCTGCTCCCATGACGACATACAGCCCCATAGCGATGCCTACTTCAGCGGCAGCAGCCTGCTGCAGATATACCAATGCATCACCACAACCGGCACCACCTGCGCAGAAACAACAGCTACAGGCAATAAGCCTGCAGGTATTGATGGATTTACTGCAAGCTACGCTATACCTTTCCTCACACCCTTTGAACTAACCGCACCAGCGGCTACAGACTCAGTAACAGACACGCTGACGACCTACTGCTGGGAGCAATGGAACCTGGGCGATTTTGGCCAGGAGCTGAAACACACTTTTTATTCAGGACCCATATTCCGCTCATTTGCTCCAACTACCAGCACTACAAGGATATTTCCAAATATGGTTATGGTGCTGGCCGACAGCCTGAGCAATGCAGGTACTGAAAATGCCGAAGGTGAAAAAGCGCCTGATGTGGCCCGCTACCTTACTTTCAGGCTGAGCGTACGTGATATGATGAATGGCTATGGCGCCTTCCTGATACCCGATGATACCGTGCACCTGGATGTGATCAATACGGGAACGGGATTCAGAGTAACCAGCCAAACCAGTAATGGGGCTGAGTATATAGGCACCGCAGAAGAAAACGTGACATGGGATGTAGCGCAAACAAATATTGCGCCCATCAACTGCAGCACGGTAGACATATACCTGTCGGGGGATGGGGGCAATACATGGAATTATAATCTGGGCAACTACCCTAATACGGGATCAGCAACAGTAACTATACCCAATATAACACTGCCGCATGCGCGCATAAAAGTGAAGGGCACAGGCAACGTTTTCTTCAATGTGAATAAAGCAGATTTCGGCACATTATATTATCCCGGACACACTGGCAATCCTCTGCTATTCCCCGACCCGGCACATGATGTATTACATGTGTTTACCGGTGCGGCGGGTACGGTGCAGGCAGGCATATACGATGGCGTGGGTAAGCGTGTGTGGGAAGGCACTATTACAGACATATTGGAGTTGAACATCAGCGACTACCCAAGGGGCATGTATTTCATGAACATGAAAGACAATGAGGGAAAAAGCACGATCGGGAAGTTTGTGGTATGGTGACCATTAATTTAACCGCGAAGACGCGAAGGCCACAAAGTTAGTAGTGAGGACAAATAGCAAGTTCACGCTTAGGGCGTTGAGTTCGTGCGTTGTGTCAAGAGGTGTAACAGTTTTGAATAGTATTGTCTGTTAACTGAGGTCACCTAGTTTTTCCAGGGCCTTCTGAGCTGCTACCTGGCCGGCATCTTTCTTATTGAAGCCGGTGCCTGTGGCTATGATCTCGCCATTGAGCATGATGCCTACCGTAAATAACTTGCGGGTGTTCTCGATCTTTTCTTCCAGCGATTCGAAAGAAAGAACATGGCCTTTTTTCTGTGCCCAGCTGAGGAGCTGGTTCTTATAATTGGTGTCGGTGCTTTCCATCGTTTCCAGATCGATGTATTCCTTCACCAGCTGGTTGAGCACGAAAGTGCGGGTGTGGGCAAAGCCCTGATCCAGATAAACAGCGCCTATCAAGGCTTCCAGCGCATTACCAAAAATGTGACTGCGGCTGAGGCCGCGGTCATTCTGGTTATACTGCACCATCTTGTTCAGCCCCATACGCAGGGCTACATTGTTCATGGTTTCACGACGCACGATGCGCGAGCGTAACTCGGTGAGGTAGCCCTCAGGCTGGTAAGGGTATTTTTTGAAGAGGTATTCTGCTATGATAGCGCCGAGTATGGCATCGCCCAAAAATTCCAGACGTTCGTTACTGTCGGTAACCTCATCCGGACGGGAGCGATGCATGAGCGCCAACTGATAATAAGCAATATGACGGGGGGTGTAACCCAGTAGATGCTCTAGTTGTAGTTTGAGCTCTTTATGCTCACCGGAAGAGAAGATGTTGAAGAAGCTACGGAGGCGTCGCACGACTATTCTGCGTATTTCTTGAAAATGACAGATGCGTTATGTCCGCCGAAACCAAAGGTGTTACTCAATGCCGCATTCACTACGCGTGGCTGAGCCTTACCAAAGGTAAAGTTGAGACGCGGATCAAATGATGGGTCATCAGTAAAGTGATTGATGGTAGGCGGAATAATATTGTTGATCGCAGCAAGGATGCTGGCAATGGCTTCAATAGCACCGGCAGCACCCAGCAGGTGGCCTGTCATAGACTTGGTAGAGCTGATGTTCATGTTGTACGCATGCTCACCGAATACTCTTTGAATTGCGGTTATTTCACTGATATCACCTAATGGAGTAGAAGTACCGTGTACATTGATATAATCAATGTCTTCAGGTTTCATACCTGCATCATCAAGTGCATTCTTCATTACATTGTAGGCACCCAGTCCTTCGGGGTGTGGCGCTGTAAGGTGGTACGCATCAGCACTTAGTCCGCCACCAGCTACCTCTATGATGATGTTGGCACCGCGACGTTTAGCGTGTTCATACTCTTCGAGTACGAGTGCACCCGCACCTTCACCCAGAACAAAACCATCACGGGTGAGATCAAACGGACGACTGGCAGTAGTAGGCGAATCATTGCGCTCAGAAAGCGCCTTCATCGCATTAAAACCACCTATACCTGCTTCTGTAACCACGGCCTCCGAACCACCGCAAATGAAAGCGTCAGCCTTGCCCAAACGGATATAATTGAGTGCGTCAATAATAGCGTTGGTAGAGGATGCACAAGCGCTTACAGTAGAGAAGTTAGGACCACGGAAGCCATACTTCATAGATATCTGCCCTGCGGCAATATCCAGGATGAGCTTAGGGATAAAGAAAGGATTGAAACGCGGCGTACCATCACCGGAAGCAAAATTCTTCATTTCTTCAATGAAGGTGATCATACCTCCGATACCTGATCCCCAGATCACACCTACCCTATCCTTATTGATACTTTCATCATTAAGTAGTCCTGCATGCCTTACCGCCTCATCAGCCGCCACAAGTGCGATCTGCGAGAAACGGTCCAGCTTGCGGGCTTCTTTACGATCAAAGTAATCCTCGGGATTAAAGTTTTTTAATTCACAAGCAAACTTGGTCTTGAACTTGGTTACATCAAATTGTTTAATAAAATCGGCGCCCGATACCCCATTGATCAGCCCTTCCCAGTATGCCGGTATGGTATTGCCTAATGGTGTAAGGGCGCCGAGGCCCGTAACGACTACTCGTCTTAACGGTAAATTCATTTGAAGTTTGTTCTGTTACAGTGCTGGTGTAGTAAAATTACTTTACGTGCTCTTCGAGGTAAGTGATAGCCTGACCTACAGTAGTAATAGTTTCAGCTTGCTCATCGGGAATTGAGATATTAAATTCCTTTTCGAACTCCATGATCAATTCAACGGTATCAAGAGAGTCTGCACCGAGGTCATTAGTAAAGCTAGCCTCTGGTGTAACTTCTGATTCGTCAACGCCGAGTTTATCAACGATGATTTTCTTTACGCGATTTGCAATTTCAGACATAAAAGTGTTTTTAAAATTTAGGTGCAAAATTATACTTTTTAGGATAACCAGAAAGGATTAATTCCTTATTTCTCAAATCTTTTTTTAGTATATTGTTTATGTAAATATCTGAAATACCCGGGAAAATTTCTTTTGAAGTAAACATCTTACTTTTATTCCGCCCATTTTTGCAGTGGAACGTCCTTTATATTAATAACAAACGTAATATAATTAACAATCAAAACAAGACACTATCTACTATATCATGAACAATGCAATAGCTGTAGCAGGTATACATACCGGCATAGGTAAGACCATAGCATCGGCTGTGCTGGCCGAGGCCATGGGCTGGGACTACTGGAAACCGGTGCAAGCAGGACTGGAAGAACGGGATGCGCATACGGTGCGAGACCTGATCACCAACGGAGGGGCACGGGTGCACCCTGAAGCAGTGGCACTGACCGCGCCTATGTCGCCACATGCCGCAGCCGCAATAGACGGAATAGAGATAGACCACACCAAGTTTACCTGGCCCGTTACCGACAAGCCCCTGCTTGTGGAGACAGCCGGTGGGCTACTCTCCCCCATGTCAGAAACTGCCACGATGGCCGACTTTATACAATACTATAAGATGCCTGTGATACTTGTGGTGCAACACTACCTGGGCAGCATCAACCACACCCTGCTGACGCTGGAAGTGCTGAAAAGCAGGAAAATACCCCTGCTGGGCATAGTAGTAAATGGTGCGGAACACACCTCTTCCGAAACTTTTATACAGCAGTACCATCCTATGCGGGTACTCACCGCTATCCCACAGTTTGCCAAGCCAGACCACGAGTCTGTTGTAACTTGCGCCTCTGCCATCAGGCAACCACTATCACTAATATTGCAACATGCCTAGTATTAAACAACGCGACGCTGCCGTAATCTGGCACCCATATACCCCTATGAAAACATGGCCTGAAGCCATAGCCATTGTAAAAGGCGAGGGGGTTTATCTTATAGATGAGGATGGTGAGCGGTATATTGACGCCGGATCATCCTGGTGGGTGAACCTGCACGGTCACTCACATCCGTATATAGCTAAAAAGATCAGCGAACAACTGACTACGCTGGAACATTGCATTTTTGCGGGCTTCACCCATGAACCGGCTGTGGCGCTGGCAGAAAAACTGCTCGAGATACTGCCCGGAGATATGGGCAAGATCTTCTACTCAGACAATGGCTCTACCGCTGTGGAGGTGGCCTTGAAAATGGCGTGGCAATACTGGCGCAACCGAGGGCAGGCCAAGAAGAAGATAATAGCGCTGGAAGGAGCTTATCATGGCGATACTTTCGGGGCAATGGCCGTGAGCGGACGCAGTGTATTCACAGAGGCGTTCACCGAACTATTGTTTGATGTAACCTTCATACCCTTTCCAGCGAAAGGCAATGAAGCAGCCAGCCTGGAGGCCATGAAAACGGCAATGAAAGATGGCGATACCGCTGCCTTCATTGTAGAGCCGCTGATACAAGGCTCGGCGGGCATGCTTATGTATGGCGCAGATATATTGCAGCAATACTTTGAACTATGCAAACAATACGACACGCTTATTATTGCTGATGAAGTGATGACAGGGTTCGGGCGTACAGGCAAATTGTTTGCTTGTGAGAACGTGACCATATCGCCTGATATGATCTGCCTGTCGAAAGGGATAACCGGGGGATTTCTGCCTATGGGTGTAACCGCCTGCACCAGCGAAATATTTGATGCCTTCTACGACGATGACCGCACGAGAATGCTCTATCACGGCCACTCATACACAGCCAATGCTACCATATGCGCGGCTGCACTGGCCAGCATGGACCTGACCCTGCACCCCGACTGCGGTGCTAACCGCCAGCGGATAGCGGACGCACATAGCAGGTTTACAGCAAGCATAAAGGCACATCCCTCAGTTGCTGATATACGACAGACAGGCACCATAATAGCGATAGAAATAGAAACGGGAGCTACCTCTTATCACAACTCGCTCCGGGATAGTATCTACAAATTCTTCCTGGGCAAGAAGATCGTTATGCGACCACTGGGCAATATCATTTATGTGCTACCGCCCTATTGCATTAACAACGTGGAGCTGGAGTATGTTTATTCGTGTATAACCGAGTTGCTGGACAAAGTAAATGGAGGGGAGCTAATTGGTTAAAAAGTTAATCAGGGTAATGAGGTAAGAAGTTAATAAGGCAATCAGTCCGTCGAACCAATTGCCTTATTGACTAAATAACCATTTAACTCGCGAAGCGCTACAGTATATTCAGTATCTGCTCTTTTGCCTTTTCGAGCTCGTCTTTCATATTGATGACGATCTGCTGAATTTCAGCATGATTGGCTTTTGCGCCGAGCGTGTTAATTTCGCGGCCTATCTCCTGCAGTATAAAATTGAGCTTGCGGCCTATGGCTGTGTCTTCATTGTTGACCGTGGTATGGAAATACTGGCAATGCTGACGAAGTCGGGTCTTCTCTTCTGAGATATCCATACGCTCCAGATAGTATATCATCTCCTGCTCCAGGCGGTTCTGGTCTATCTTTTGCTTGCCTATGATATCTTCCAGCCATTGGTCCAAACGGGCACGAACACGTTCTGTGCGTTCACCTTCCAGTGGTATCACCTTATCGAGCAGGGCCTCTATATTATCTATGCGGGCATGAATGTCTTTATACAATACTTCACCTTCGTGCTTGCGGTGTTCCATCAGGCGCTCTGCTGCCTGCAATATTACCGTTTTCACTTTCTCCCACTCCTCAGGTGCAAGTACGTCCTGATCAGGGGCTACTACTTCCGGCATACGCATAAGGGTAGATATGATGTTATCTTCCGGCAGGCCTATCTGCGCAGCTATTTGCTTCATACCCTGATAGTAGAAAAGTGCCAGGTCGGTATTCACCACCATGGGTTTAGACGCACCTTCCTGCTTTACCGATACGGTAAGGTCGATAGTACCGCGCATCAATATACCATTGAGCAGGTTACGTATGTCCAGCTCGTAGTTGCGCAACACCGGCGGCAGTTTTAGTGCCAGATCAAATTGCTTTCCGTTTAATGCCTTTACTTCGGCCACCACCTGCCTGCGGTCAAGAGTAGCCTCTGCGCGGCCAAAACCCGTCATTGAGTATAACATTGTTTATTTTTCTTTAGGACAAAAGAAAACAATCTTTTACAATAAATAAGTGTCGGCGGTGTTTTATATACAGTATTTGATAAAATTATCTAAAAACAAGGCACAGCCTCGATATTTGGCTATATTTGTTACCGACCAATAACCATTCATGCGCCGGATTTCCTTATTAGTATGCCTATTTTTTGCCCTTAGCCTCAGTGCCCAGCAGGTACAGAACGACTATGTGCCCCCTACCAAGGCACAACTACAGGCAAAAAAGAAAGAGATACAGGATGCCATAAACGAGACAGAGCATGAGCTGGAGGAAATAAAAAAGAATAAAAATGCGACCATGAGCCAGCTCAGGGCGCTGCAATACAAACTGTCGCAACGCCAGGCTCTCATCAATAATATCAATGAAGAAATAGGCGATATTGACAATACGATCAAATCATCATCGAAAGAGATAGGCACGCTGAAACAGAAGCTGGAGCAGCTGAAAATAAGGTATGCACAGTCTATACGCTACTCATACGAGACCCGCAGCTCTTATGATATGCTGGCATTCCTCTTCTCCTCAGGCGACTTTAATGATGCCGTGCGCCGAATGAAATACCTGAAAAAATTCAGAGATTTCCGCAAGCAGCAGGTAGAGCAAATACACCAGACACAGGAACAGATAGGCCATAAGATACAAGACCTGAACAAGGAAAAAGAAGAGAAAGACAACCTGCTGGTATCGCAAAAGAACCAGAGCCAGGCGCTGGTAAGTGATGTAAAGGAAACCAACCAGGTGATGCAGGGCCTGAAAGGCAAGGAAGCACAACTACAAAAAGAAGCCGAAAAGAACCGAAGGACTGCTGCTCGCATCAACAAAGCCATCAACGACATCATAGAACGTGAAATGGCTGCAGCACTGAAACGGGCGCAGGATGAAGAAAAGAAACGGCTTGCAGCAGCCGCTGCAAATGCTGCCAAAAACACCCCTGCTACTACAACTAAGGCAGGCGGGACAACGAATACCAAGACGGAGAATACCAAGGGCGGGACGACTACGACACCAACAAAGACAACACCTAAAGCTGAGGCTGCGCCACTGCTACTTACACCTACTGATATAGCACTTGCCAATAATTTTGAAGGGAATAAAGGTAAAATGTACTGGCCGGTAACGCAGGGGTATATCTCCGATCATTTTGGTGTTCATCAGCATCCAGTCTTCCACAAAATAAGTATTGACAACGCAGGTGTAGATATTCGCACTTCGGCCAACGCACCTGTTAGAGCAGTATACGAAGGAACAGTAGGGTCTGTAACCTCCATAGAAGGAACGGTGATGGTACTGATACGGCATGGAAATTATTTTACCGTCTATAACAATCTGGCATCTGCTAGTGTGACCAAAGGCCAGCATATAAACGCACTTCAGAATATTGGTGTGGCTGCAGACAATGATGAAGGGGAACCAACTGTGAATTTTCAGATATGGAAATCAGCCGGTAAAGGTTCTGTGAAACTCAATCCTGAGCTTTGGATAGGTAAGGCGCGATAATCAAATTATAAATAAGTCCACCAGATGTTCCGGTTGGCCATTTTGCCCCAATCTTTAAAACTGTTTTTTACTGTTTCGTTCAGTTCTTTCTGGGTTGTTTTTTTCCCCTTCTCAGGTATCACATAGTCTGTTTCCTTAGGCGGGTCCTGACTTATTTTGGTAGCCACCCATGTAGTGTGCAGGCGTGGCACCGCAAGCTCCAGTATCATACCGGGCAAGCCGCTAAACATTTCGGGGCCGCCGCTTACAGGTATATCCTCGGCATAGAAAGCTACCACCACCACTGAATCACAGATAACACTTACTGCCTTGTGGCACTGATGGCCTGCTATGGTGCGTATCTCGTCCTTTTCCTTCCATTGCAGCTTGCGCACAGAATCCTGCACCAGGAATTTTTGCTCATACACATTCTTCATCGACTTTACATTTCCTGCTGCAAAGTCGGTGTATACCACATTCTCAGTAGCCGGCCCACTGCCGAACATTTTGAACGGGTTCTCTACCTCGCGCCCGGGCTTATAACTGGTCTTACCATTAGTGAAACACAGATCGAAGTAGGTGCTGGTGAATTTAGGTATCTGCGATTTCATCTTCTGCATCCACTCATTCTCTTCCATTTCCTCCAGCTGTGCGTGCAGGTTTATCTTACGCTCATACTCTATCTTGCCTGAGAAAATATACTGCGCCTTTGCAGAAGGCCTTATCCCCAAGGTGAGTATAACGAGTATTATAATAGCTTGTTTCATGTTTTTCGTTTTTGCGATTTCATTTCGGGTATATTGTTTAATGCATCATCATCATTCCGCCGCCGGAAGGAGGTGGTGTGCCTGCCGGTGTATGCGTAAAATTCCAGATGAGGTTCAGCATGCCATAACGGCGTATCGTGTTGTAGGTATTCTGTGTAATGATACCACTGCTTGCATTGCGGCTATAGCCGATGTTCTGGTTCAGGATATCAAACACAGAGACCCTTGCTTCCAGCTGGCTCTTCTTCAGGAATTTTTTGCCCAAATAGGCATTCCATTTCACTACATTATTATTGCTGGTAAACACCGGTGTCTTCTGGCGTATCATTACATCTATCGATGAGCCGATCTCGAATTTTTTCGGCAGCTGATAAGAGCCTGAGAATTCAGTATTGAATACCGAGTAATTGGTAGAGTAAGCACTTATCGTTGCCCTATTGTCGTTATAGGTATATGATGGATGCAGGCTGAACTCATACTTATTTTCCTTCTCATAGTTGAAGTAAGGGCCTATTCCATAAGAATTATTATCGTTGATATTAGCCATACTGTCCAGCATATTGTGGTTGTGACTGATGGAAGAATTTATTTGCCCACCGACGAACAGGTTTGTGTTCTTCACCTTGAACCCGCCACCCGCATATAGGGTTAGACCATGGTTGCCATTCACGTTGATGTATTGTGTAGTAGTAGCACCGTCCCTGATGATCTGATTAGTGCTGAAGGCATTCTGAACTGCGGTAAACGAAGCAGACATCCATAGGTAGCGGCTGGTAAGCACCTTATAATCGTTAAACTGCAGGCGCACGTTGTGAATGAACTCCTGTTTCAGATCCGGATTTCCGATAGTTACATTGAGCGGGTCGGTATTCTGCCTTAACGGCTGTACCTGGGCTATACTAGGTTGCTGCGTAGATCCCTGATAAAAGATATTCAGGTTAGTTTGCTTACTGATCTTATAATTGAATGAGGCTGACGGAAAAAGGTTGAAGTAGTTTTTTGTGGTATCATGGCTCTTGGTGAGCAGATCGGTCTGCACATAATTTGTGTACGCCACATCACTCCCCAGGTTAAAGTTGATCTTTTTGGAATTGTATTTAAAGTTTACCCCACCACGATTAGATAGCACATTGAATTTGTAGTCGCTGCTGAAGGTATCGTTTAGCCCGGTCACTTTGTTGCTATTGTCAACGTCGTAAGAATAGTTTCTTGAGGTGCTATTATTGACCGTTACCCCATAGTTTACCTCCATAAATACCGCTTTAGATATCGGCTCTGTGTAGGTACCCTTGGCATTGAAGGCCAGTGTATTAGAGGAAGCATCTTTCTTTTGGTTGGTAATACCTCCGGGGGTTCTCACAGTATCAGTATGCTGCGATACCGTGGTATCTGTTGCCGAGTGCAGGTAGCCACTGCTAATATTGTTCTTGTAATTTTCCTTTACGTCAATAGACAATGTCCTCCCCTTCTTTGCAAATTTCTTGCGTAGTAAAAGGTCTGCGTTAATGAATTGCCCGTCGGCATTGCTGGTAATAGTCCTGTTATTGCTGGTGCCAAAAACCGGGAGCGTATCCGTATTGTTGTTGAGCACGCTGGTATTAGTGAGATAGTGGGAATAAGTTTCCGTATGCTTAGCGCCAGCGTTAGCTGTTATTTTAAGCGTTGTATTGGTATCTATTTTCCATTCGTACATGGCATCAATGGCGTGCCTGTCACCCTTGCTGAATTGATCCTTGGTTTGGTTTTGCACATAGTTGTGGTTGGAGTCTGCAGGGCCTTGCACAATGGTGTTACCGTTGAGTTCCACATCCTGTAGGGCATACCGGTAGTTTCCTGTCAGGTGGTCTTTGTCTTCATTCCATTTGTCAGCGTAGTGCACACCACCTGTCCATGTTTTGGGCAACCCTTGTCCGTTATACTTACCATCCCATCCGGCAAAGTCGGTTTCGCTATTGCTCGTATAGGTTGTCATCACCTGCCCGTCATCGCTTATCTCGGTGGTTCCATTGCCGCTGCTGTACTTATCATTGTCCTGCCAGCCCAGCCCTACTTTGTCAGTATTAGACACGATACCAAATGCGCTTAACTGCCTCTTGGCCCTGAAGGCATTGATCATACCCTGGTTCTGAAAATAGCCATCGGTACCACCGCCTGCATCTACCTTACCGAAATATCCCTTCTTCTTATCTTCTTTCAGCTCCAGGTTGATGGTCTTTATCTTCTGCCCATCATCAATACCTGTAAACTCAGCCTGATCGCTCTTTTTATCGAACACCTGCACCTTGTCGATAGCATTCGCCTGCAGACCTTTGGTCACCACTTTGGGGTCATCAGAGAAAAATTCCTCACCATCTACCAGTATCTTAGCTACCGTCTCCCCCTGTGCAGTGATCTGTCCGTTTTTATCCACTTGTATGCCCGGCAATTTTTTAAGCAGGTCTTCAACGGTTGCGTTTTCCTTTGTCTTAAAACTGTCGGCTACATATTCTGTGGTATCGCCTTTTATTTTTATGGCCGCGTATTGCTTGGTGAGTACAAATTCTTTCAGTAGTCGTTCTTTCGACACCAGAGGTATCACCCCCAGGTCTGTCACCTGTTTCCTGATGTTTACTACATCCACATAGTCGGCAAATGTGGGGAAAGTGACACGAAGCAGGTATTTACCTTCTTTTGATGCCTTTAGCTCTACATGCCCTTTATCATCAGATCGATTAAAGCTTTCTATCACTGAATCGCTGGTGCGTATCAGCACCGCTGATGCATATCCCAGTTTCATATTATTAAGAGTATCTGTAACATCCCCTTTTACCACATATTGCGCATGGCAGTAGGTGGCGCTGAGGATAAGACATAGTAATAGCGTAGTGAGTTGCCTCATAGATCACAGTTTTACAGTTAGTACGCAGTATGAATAAAAAAGAATGAAAAGGTAAAGCGAAATAGATGTTGCCTGTGAGCGCCACGTTTACATTTTAACTTTTTTTAACAGGTTTTTCCTGACATGCGTCAGCCAAAGGCATTCCAGATATCATAGAAGATCAGCCTATTATACTATCAACAAGTATTGTACTTTTGCGATTGTTCATCACTAAAAAAATATTTATGTCTCGGCAGGTTTCAATATTAGGCGCAGGATTGGTTGGCTCATTACTATCTATCATTCTCCGCAAACGCGGTCATGATGTTACCGTGTATGAGCGCCGCCCCGATATGCGTAACGCCAGCATGTCGGCAGGCAGGTCTATAAATCTGGCCATGAGCGCCCGTGGATGGAAAGCACTGGAGCTTGCAGGACTGCGCAGTGAACTGGAATCGATAGCCATACCCATGTACGGCCGTCAGCTGCACATGCCTGATGGGAGCCAGGTATTTCAACCCTACAGTAAGAATAACGAAGCCATATATTCTATAAGCCGCGGCGAATTGAACAAAAGCCTGATGACACTGGCTGAAAAGAATGGCGTACAAATAGAATTTGAGCACAGATGCACCAAGGTGGATGTGGCCAATAATAAACTGGATTTTTCCCTGCCGGGCAACAAGGACAAACACGTACAGGCTGACCTGCTATTTGGCGCCGATGGGGCGTTTTCTGCACTGCGCAATGCTTATACCCATATGGATAAAGTAAACTGTGCGCAGAACTATCTGGAGTATGGCTATAAAGAACTATGTATACCTCCCGGCAAAGACGGCCAGATGGTGATGGAGCGTGAAGCACTGCACATATGGCCGCGCGGCAACTATATGATGATAGCCCTGCCCAACACCGACAACACATTTACCTGCACCCTCTTCATGCCTTTTGAAGGTGAGGTGTCCTTTGCCAAACTGCAGACAGAGCAGGACGTTACAGAATTCTTCAACCAACACTTTGCAGATGCGCAGGCAATGATGCCCGCGCTGCTTGAAGATTTCTTCACTAATCCTACCGCTTCACTCATCACTACGCATATCTTCCCTTGGCACTACCAGGACAAGAGCGCATTGATCGGCGATGCTGCACATGCCATTGTACCGTTCTATGGTCAGGGTATGAATGCGGGGTTTGAAGACTGCACCGTGCTTTCCGGCCTGCTGGAAAAACATGACGAAGACTGGGGTACCATACTTAAAGCATACCAGGCAGCACGCAAACCCAATGGCGATGCCGTAGCACAACTTGCCCTGCTGAACTTTGTAGAGATGCGTGACAAGGTGGGCGACATGGCCTTCCTGGAGCGCAAAAAGGTAGAAAAAGAATTGGGCAAACGCTACCCCGACCAGTTTGTGTCGATATACGAGATGGTGTCCTTCAGCCACACACCTTACCACACTGCCATTAGCTGCATACAGGCGCAGGATGGTTTGCTGCAGCGCATTATGCAGGAGGGCGATTTCTTTGCCAACATACAGCAAGATAACTTTACGGCAAAGCTGAACAACTGGATGAACGACTATCACAAAGCTGTGCAACAACTGACCACCGGAAATGAAGCCTGATAAGAGATGGATAGTTAAACCGGCTGATGAGCAAGTAGTACAACGCCTTTATGAGGGTCTGCAGGTGAATCCTGTTATCTGCAGGCTGCTGGCAGTGCGTGATATCAATGATTTTGAAAGCGCTAAAAAATTCTTCCGCCCTGAATTAACAGATCTGCACGACCCATTCCTGATGAAGGGAATGAAGAAAGCTGTGGAGCGTATCAATGATGCTATAGAGTGGCACGAGCGCATCATGGTATATGGCGACTATGATGTAGATGGCACTACCGCCGTATCGCTGGTCTACTCGTTTCTTAAAAAAAATTATACCGGTGAAATAACTTATTACCTGCCACATCGCTACCGCGAGGGCTATGGTGTATCTCGCCAGGGCATAGAGTATGCGCGCGATAATGGATATACGCTTATCATAACACTTGATTGCGGAATCAAGTCGGCAGAACTGATAGATTATGCACAGTCTGTAGGTATCGATGTCATTGTATGTGATCACCACTTACCCGACAGCAACCTGCCTGATGCACATGCTATACTGAACCCGAAGCAGGCCGATTGCCCTTATCCTTACAAAGAGTTAAGCGGTTGCGGCATTGGTTTTAAGCTGGTGTCAGCACTGGCCATGTACTGGAAACAGCCCATGGAAAATGTTTACCCCTATCTGGACCTTGTGGCCACCAGCATAGCCGCCGATATAGTGCCTATCGACGGCGAAAACAGGGTACTGGCTTACTATGGCATCAGACGCATCAACGAAGATCCTTGCCTGGCCATTGCCGTGCTTAAAGAATTGGGGGCTGTGACCCGTCCGCTTACCATATCAGACCTTGTGTTTGTAATAGGTCCGCGCATCAATGCAGCAGGTCGCATGGACGATGCCAGAAAAGCAGTAGACCTGTTCTTGGAAACTGATGCAGAGAAAATAAAAGCACTTGCAGCAGCAGTACATTCTGACAATGATGATCGCCGTGAGATAGATAAAACCACAACAGAAGAAGCACTGGCCATTCTTAATAGCGATCTCAATCCTCAGGACAAAAGGTCAACTGTAGTATACAGAGAGCACTGGCACAAGGGCGTGGTGGGTATCGTAGCGTCGCGCCTTATCGACCATTTTTACCGACCTACTATAGTACTGACATCTGCCAATGGTAAAGCCAGTGGTTCCGCACGCTCCGTAAGCGGCTTCAATATCTATGAGGCCATACATGAGTGTCGCGACCTGCTGGAGAATTACGGAGGCCACTTCTACGCCGCAGGCCTTACAATGAGTGAGGATAAGGTAAATGAGTTTATAGAGCGTTTTGAAGATATAGTCAGAAGGACCATTACCCTGGAGCAGCAGTCGCCGGAGATATTGATAGACGCAGAGATACCGTTATCGCTCATCAAGCCGGCAACCTTCAATCTCATTAAACAGTTTGAACCGTTTGGCCCGGCCAATATGAAGCCTGTATTTGTGACGCGCCGCCTTACTGACTATCAGGGCAACTCATCTATGGTCAAAGACCTGCACCTGCGCATTATGGCGCAACAGGAAGATGGCGCCATAACAGAGGGTATAGGTTTCGGCATAGCTGATAAGATCGACATTGTGAAGAGTGGCTTGTTTGATATGGTCTACACCATTGAGGAGAATGAATACAATGGTACGACAAGGCTGCAGGTGAGGGTCCTTGATGTGAGGCGGAGTGGGTAGATTTTCTTATTTCTGCACCGCGAATTGAAATGAATTGAGGAACTTATCCATCAACGGTACATTGTTCTTCCCGGTCTCATAGCCTACTTCCATCATGTATATCCTGCTCTTTACCAGTATAGCCTCCATGATCATGATACCACCCTCGAAGGATATTTTTCCTTTCATTCCGGGATAGCCTTTGTACGTTATGTTCTCCCTGCTCTGCACAGCACCTTTCATATTGGCTGCACCGCCTTCAATAGCGCCATTAAACATTACATCCAGTTTATCTTTCGACATATCCGAACTCATTAGTGTTGCCGGATAATCTACGTAGACTATTCCATATACAGCATTATCCCCTTCATCGGTTGACTCGCACATGAGTATATGTGTATCTACCTTACCCACTGCGGTTTCTACAGCTTCATTACTGGCCTGGGGCGCTTTAGGGAACATGATTGAAAATTTGCCATCTTCGCTTTTATAGTTCATCCACTCTGCGGCAGCAAAACTGCAGCAAATAAATAAGCCGATCACCGCGGCGGCTGAAAGAGTATACTTCTTCATAACGGTACGTGTTGTCTGTGAGGCAAAAAAATACCGGCAAAAAAGCCGGTATTTAAAGAATATGCTAATGTAGTAAAGTTTTTGTTATTACTTGGCTTCCTCTGTTTTATTCAGGTACAGATGGAAGGTATCGCCACGCAGCCCAATACGCATAGACTCCAGCGGAATAACTTCTGTAGGTGCTATGTTACCCAGGTTCACATTAGCGCCCAGCAGCTCCAGGAAGTATAGTTGCTGTGCTTTTTGCGGTGCTTCCCATATGATCTTCTCATAGGGTATTTGTGTCAGTATCTCCTGCACCAGGCCTTCGCGCACCTCGCCACTGCCACGGTATATACCTACGTTGCCGGCCTCTCTTGCTTCGGCTATCACATAAGACGCACCTGCTTCCAGCTCAGCCTTCATCAGTTCTATCCATTTGTATGGCGCCATAATGTGCGTAGCATCTTTTGATCCTACTTCAGAATGCACGGTGACATGCTTTGCCAGTTTTTCGATATAACCACATTTTTCCAAGTGGGGTATCACTACCGAACCATCAGAAACTTCCGCATGGTCCAGGCCATACTCCTTTATCACATTGATATAGTCGTCAAACTGGTTGCGCACCAGAAATGCTTCAAATAAGGTACCGCCCAGGTAAACAGGAATATTATGCTCCTTATAAATAGCAATTTTCTCTTTCAGGTTATTGGTCACATAGCTGGTGCCGAATCCCAGCTTTACTATATCTACAAATGGCGCTGCAACAGAAAGAAAATCTCTTACTCCGGCCAGGCCCATTCCTTTGTCCATTACCATAGTAAGGCCGTGACTGCGTGGTTGCTCTGTGCGTTGAGGTATGTTCTTTAATGCGAAATTCATGATGTGTGTATTTTCAAAAAGTCAAATAATGTGGTTTCCTTACCCTATGGCCTGTGCCAGATCTGCTATAAGATCATCTATATGCTCTATACCTACACTCAGCCTTATCAGGGAGTCTACCAGTCCGTTCTTTATTCTTTCTTCACGCGGTATGGATCCGTGTGTCATGCTGGCAGGGTGACCTATCAGCGACTCTACACCACCCAGTGATTCTGCCAGCGAGAATAACTTGGTCTTGCTCAGCACAGCTATTGCTTCGTCAATATTGTCGTTCTTCAGCGTAAAGGAGATCATGCCACCATAGCCACGCATCTGCTTCTTAGCTACGTCATGGTTAGGATGGTCTTCAAAACCTACCCATAATACTTTACCCACTTTGGGATGATTACGCAGGTATCTGGCAATAGCCTCGCCGTTCTCGCAATGGCGCTCCATGCGCACATGCAGTGTCTTAATACCCCTCAGCACCAGCCAGCAGTCGTGCGGCCCAGGCACAGCTCCACAACTGTTCTGTATAAAGCGCAGGCGCTCTTCAAGCGCATCATCTTTCATGATAAGTGCACCATGCACCACATCGGAGTGACCACCGAGGTATTTGGTAGCAGAATGCAATACTATATCAGCACCCAGATCTAGTGGTGTCTGCAGGTATGGCGACGCGAATGTATTGTCGCAAACCAGTGTTAGGTTATGTTTTTTAGATATTGCAGCGCATGCAGCTATGTCTATCACATTCAGCAGCGGATTAGTAGGCGTCTCTATCCATATCATTTTGGTATTGGCATTGACATATTGCTCAATGTTCTGAGCATTATCCATACCTATGAAATGGAATTTGATACCATAGTTGGCAAACACCTTGGTCATGATGCGGTAAGTACCACCATACAGGTCGTTAGATACGATCACCTCATTGCCTGGTGCCAGTAATTTTATCACAGCATCGGTTGCTGCCATGCCACTACCAAAACACAAACCATGCTTTCCATTCTCTATGGCAGCCAGCGCATTTTGCAATACGGTACGGGTAGGGTTCTGTGTTCGGGCATATTCGTATCCTTTATGGTCGCCGGGTGCAGCCTGCACATAAGTAGAGGTCTGGTAAATAGGCGTCATGATAGCTCCGGTCGTTGGGTCCGGCTCTACCCCTGCGTGTATGAGTTTGGTATTCAGATTATAATTAGTTCCTGCCATAGTCATGCGTGTTTTGCTTCGCAAAGGTATTGGTTTGAAATTTATTGAGAGAATGGGGGGCTTCTATTGATGGTTAAAGTATTTATAAAGGGAATAAATTGATATTTCTCATATCTTGATACATGACGTTAATAATAAACCTCTCCCTATTCGAAATGACGATAAAATCAAATAAATTTGTCTAAAAGCAAATAGGTTATGACCACCGCGGCGATCAGGCAAAAACTTCATAGCTATCTGGAAGTTGCAGATGACAAGAAAATTAAGGCCATCTATACCATGGTGGAAGAAGAAATAAAGATGGGAGATGTAGCATATACCCCTGAACTTAAAACGGAACTTGACAGAAGACTGGCAGCTTATGAAAACGGGACCGAAAAAGCTGTTACAGCCTCGGAAAGTAAAAAGCGCATCAGCAAACTATTGAAAGGCGCGAAGAAATAATGGGCTACAATTACATCTTGCTCTCCGCAGCACAGGAAGAGTATGAATCTTCTATCAGCTGGTATCTTGAAAGGAGTGTAGTAGTTGCTGAACAATTTATTGATGCGGTAGACCATACGTTGAGCCTGATATGCGAACATCCTTATCGCTGGCGCAATGAATATGCCAACTTTTATGAAATAACGATACGGAAATATCCCTACAGTATTATCTATACCATAAATGACACAAAAGGACTGATCCTGGTTGCTGCTATCCATCATCACAACCGAAATCCCAATAGAAAATACCGGACGAAACGATAGAGCCATGGCTAGCACGGTTGTCTGTTGATGAGCGATTATCCAAGAGAAAGAGCAGAAATCACTCCCCTTCCACTCTATACCGTATATTTGAAACCACTTATGCTGCGTTATTCCTGTTTCTTCGTGTGTCTGTTCATAACCGCTACCTGCGCTGCACAGCAGTATGAGCTAAATGGCCTGTGGCAGCGCCAAAAAGCGGAATATGTGCACGAGACCGGAGAGCAACTTACGCGCACACTAGCCGAAATTCGCAGCGAAAACCCTATGCCTGAAAAAGATTCAATAGGGCGCATATGGCTACCTGCAATTGTACCAGGCACAGTGCTTAGTAACCTCTTACATTACCAACGGATACCAGACCCTTTTTACGGGATGAATAATGAGCTGATACCCGACATACACAAGACCGGGCCCGGTGAGTATACCTATTGGTATATGAACTACCTTGAAATAAAACCACCTGCCAGGAATGAAAAAATCTACCTGGATTTTCGAGGGGTGAACTACAGCTACGACGTCTACCTCAACGGGAAAAAGCTCAATGACCAACCGGAAACCGGAATGTTCCTGCGCAGCAGCTTTGATATCACCGACCTCCTGAATAAGCATGATAGCAACGACAACAAACTTGCTGTATTGGTACGCCCACCCGATCCTGTAGGCAACCCCAACGGTGGTCAGGGTGGCGATGGAACAATAGCACATAGCATCACCACCCAATATGCCGCCGGCTGGGACTGGATACAACCTATACGCGACCGCAACACAGGTATTTGGGACAAGGTTATTATCAGGCGCACATATGCAGCTCATATTGAGAATACACATATGGTAACGTTTGTACCCGGTAGACGCACACTTGAGGGCAAGCAAAAGGCAGCATTTATACGTGTGACAACAGAAGCAGAAAACACACTGGACACGACTACTATTAATGGCTCGATAGTATGTGAAGTAGCTGGCAAAAGAGTGAGCACGCCCGTGAAGCTGGAGCCACACACCATGCAGCAGATAGAGCTACCAGAACTACAGATAGAAGACCCGCAGCTGTGGTGGCCTAATGGCTATGGCCCGCAGCACCTGTACCCCATAAAGGTGAGCTTGGTGGTGAACAAAAAAAACGTGAGCGAGGACAGCCTGAACATAGGTATCAGGCAGATAAAAACAGTATGGAACAAAAAGACCGAAAGCCGTGAGGTGCGGGTGAACGGGCAGAAGATATTCATAAAAGGAGGCAACTGGATAGCTACCGATGCTATGCTGCGATTCAATGCCAAAAGGTATGATGACGAGGTGCACATGCACCGGGATATGAACCTGAACCTCATCAGAGTATGGGGCGGCGGTATCACCGAGCGGCCCGAGTTTTATGATGCCTGCGACAAATATGGCCTGCTGGTCATGCAGGACTTCTGGGTATCGGGCGATTGTAATGGCCGATGGTATGATCTGCTTAAAACGGAGGACACCAATGCCCGCAGAAAATATCCTGATGACCACAACCTGTTCATCGCTTCGCTCGAAGACCAGATAAAGATGCTGCGCAACCACCCGTCGCTGGCACTGTGGTGCGGTGGTAATGAGATACGTCCGCCACACGATGTGCTTACAGCATTGCGCGACTCTCTGCTACCACAACTTGATGGTACACGGACCTTCTTCGAATTCTCTAATGATGATAGTATGTCGCTGCATGGCGGTGACGGGCCATATACCATACAGCAGGACAACTACTTCTGGCAGCATCGTTCATTTCCGTTCAACTCCGAGATAGGCTCTGTGGGCCTTGGCGACCTGGAGTCGATAGAAAGAGTGATACCTCCTGCCAACTTAAAAGTACCATACTACGATACCGCACAAAAGAAATGGATAGTGGATAGTGTGTGGCGCTACCATAAGTATGAGGGATACGATTCTATTATCGAAGCATATGGTCACGCTAAGGATATCAAAGACTTTACTCAAAAAGCGCAGCTTGTCAACTACAACCAATACCGGGCACTGGAAGAAGGGGCAGCCGCAAAAATGTGGGACTGGTACACGGGCATCATCATCTGGAAAACGCAAAACCCGTGGAGCTGCCTAAAAGGACAGATGTATGATTGCTACCTGGACCCTAACGCCTGCCTGTATGGCACGGCCGAAGGAGCCAAACCTATACATGTGATGTATGACCCTATACATAAAAAGGTGATGGCTGTAAACAATACCTTTGCAGCTACCGCAAAACAAGAGCTTGTGGTAAAGGCATATACCATGCATGGCGATGAACTGCCGTTTTCATCGTCTTTCATTACAGTACCTGCATCAAAAAGTATCCCCTGTTATTCACTCGGTAAGATGCTTGACTCCATTACAGCCGCGCAGGGCGCCTTCCTCTATCTCAGTATCACCGACTCTGCCGGCAACACATTGACCGATGAAAACTTGTATTGGCTACCTGATAGTACAGGCAATTACACCGGCCTGCGGCATATGCCTTCTGCGGCTATCACCGCTACAGCTAAAAGTATGGGCGATACTGTACAGGTCACCATCAGCAATCCTCCCGATGGCCCTGTAGCTTTCTTCAATAGAATATCACTGGTAGATGCCGACACCAAAAAGCGTATACTACCCGCCTTCTACAGCGATAATTATGTCTCTGTATTGCCGGGGCAGGAAAGGGTGATAACCATTACGTATGCACGTACTGGTAAGATGCCGCTGATTTGTGTGGAGGGGGTGAATGTTGGGAAGCAATTCTTTCCAATAATTACTCGATAGATATTCAACGCATCTACCATCAATTATTGAGTTTCAAGCCATTGATTATACCCACAATAAAAAGCGGCCTCTCAGCCGCTTTTTATTTATGTTGTTTAAAAGATATTAAGCATCTATTCGTGCATACTTGGCATGGCTTTCAATAAAGTCCCTGCGTGGTGGCACTTCGTCGCCCATCAGCATTGAGAATACGCGATCGGCCTCTGCGCTGCTGTCTATGGTCACCAGTTTCAGCGTACGTGTGGCAGGGTTCATGGTAGTATCCCACAGCTGCTCAGCATTCATCTCACCAAGACCTTTATATCGCTGTATGGTCACGCTGTCTTCCTTACCATTGGCCAGTTTCTCTACCCACGCCTTACGGTCGGTCTCGTCCCATGCATAGTGTTGCTCCTTGCCTCTCTTTACCAGGTACAGCGGTGGCTGCGCCAGATACACATATCCTTGTTTCACCAGATCCTCCATATACCGGTAGAAGAACGTAAGTATCAATGTTGCAATGTGCGATCCATCCACATCCGCATCCGTCATGATGATGATCTTGTGGTAGCGTAGTTTGGTCAGGTTCAGCTGCTTAGGGTCTTCAGGGGTACCTATGCTTACGCCCAGGGCGGTAAACATATTCCTGATTTCCTCGTTCTCGTATATTTTGTGCTCCTGTGCTTTCTCTACGTTCAGTATCTTACCCCTTAGTGGCAATATCGCCTGAAAGTGACGATCGCGGCCCTGCTTGGCAGTACCACCCGCCGAGTCCCCTTCCACAAGGTATAGTTCGCATGCTTCAGGATCTTTGTCTGAGCAGTCAGCCAGCTTGCCGGGCATACCGCCACCTGTCAGCACGCTCTTGCGCTGCACCATATCGCGGGCCTTACGGGCTGCCATTCTTGCCTGTGCAGCCAGTATCACTTTATCAATGATCATTTTGGCATCCTTAGGATGTTCCTCCAGGAATGCATCCAGCACACGGCTTACAGATACATCCACTATACCCATTACATCATTATTACCCAGCTTGGTCTTGGTCTGGCCTTCAAACTGTGGCTCAGGCACCTTCACCGATATAATGGCGCTAAGACCTTCACGGAAGTCATCACCGGTGATCTCCACCTTAGCGCGCTCAAACAACTTATTCTTGTCGCCATAAGCCTTGAACACACGGGTAATAGCACGGCGGAAACCCGCTACGTGTGTACCACCTTCTATCGTGTTGATGTTATTTACGTAAGAGAAGATATGCTCGGCATAAGAGGAGTTGTAACACAATGATACATCTACAGCCACATTTGACTCCTTATCTACCACTTCTACAAATATCGGCTCAGACAACAAAGGGGCACGCTTACCGTTGTTATCCAGGTATTGCAGGAATTCAACGATGCCACCCTCAGAATAAAATTGCTCGATATTGTTCTTGCCCTCTTCATCCTTTTCACGAACGTCGATCAGGGTGATGCGGATACCCTTATTCAGGAAGCTCAACTCACGCAGGCGGGCTGCCAGTATCTCCCTGTGGTACACGGTGTCTTTAAAGATGGTAGGGTCCGGCTGAAAATGCTGGAGCGTACCTCTTTTATCGGTCTCACCGATTTCCCTTACCGGGTATTGAGGTATTCCTTTTTCATATTCCTGTTCAAATATCTTACCCTCACGGCAAACAGTTGTATGCAAGTGGCTGCTCAATGCGTTTACGCAACTCACCCCCACACCATGCAATCCGCCCGATACCTTGTAGCTGTCTTTGTCAAACTTACCACCGGCATGCAGTACAGTCATTACTACTTCCAGCGCACTACGGCCTTCTTTGGCGTTAATGCCTGTAGGTATACCGCGGCCATCATCCTGAACACTTATTGAGTTATTCTCATGAATGGTAACAGTAATGTTCTTACAGTGGCCAGCCAATGCCTCATCTATTGAGTTATCTACAACCTCATACACCAGGTGGTGCAATCCTTTCAGGCCTGTATCACCAATATACATGGAAGGGCGCATACGCACAGCCTCCAAACCTTCCAACACCGTGATACTATCTGCATTATACTCTTTACCGGGAATGGGTAGAACTTCGTTTTCTGTACTCATATTGTATTATAACCGAACTTATTTTTTTCGAAGAGATCGATATTGTAAAATACCTCAAAATGCATGAAATAAATCCACACATATTGAGATTCCTATCCTTACAAAAGTAGCGTATTTATGCCGTTCCGGCAAGAAAAAACACCCAATGAGGGCACAATAAATGATTAAAATATTCACCGTGAATTCACAATCCGGCCCGACCATTTTGACATCTATCTTTATGGGGTAAAAACAACTGAAAATGATAAGGTTTTGCCAATATTATCCCTTATTTGTTGCATATTTGCAATACAACGGTTTTTTAGTAATCTGAAATGTCTGTTTTGTATTTCTGGCGCGGTTTTTGACCATATTTCAGGGTGTTTATTAACGATGTGTGCATTAATAAGATGAATAATATCTTCAAAAAAACAGTACTAACCCTTTGCTCGTTGGTCTGCCTGTCTGCCGCTAACGCTCAAAGCAGAGCACCAATAGATGAAGTGGTCAATGCCATACGCACTAACAGGGTGCAGGATATGGACAAGTACTTCGATAATTTCGTACCTATTACCATCAACAATAATCAGTCTAACTACAGCCATAATCAGGCCCAGGTCGTTCTGCGCGATTTCTTCGACAAAAATCCGCCTGGGGATCTCAAGGTGGTAGACAATGGCTCGCCTGACAATTCATCGAAATTTGCTATCGCTAACTTCACTTCTGCTAATGGTAAGTATGTAGTGTACATACTCATGAGGCAAAAAGGTAACAGCTACCTCATTAAAGAGATACGCCTGAACAGGGAATAATTGTTTTCAGGGCATCATACCCCCTAAAAAAATAAGCCCTGGCAGAGCCAGAGCCTATCAGATAAAATACCAGGTAACACACTCAATGAAACCGGTATTTTATAAGATGATTTATTTTGTAAAAAACAGCACAGGTCTTACAGATTAGTCTTTATCTGCCGGTCTACGTGCTTCAGCACTTTAGCTTCTACATAGAAGATGATCTCCTCGGCCATATTCTTGGCCTGGTCACCTACACGCTCCAACTTGCGTATGATAGACAGTACATATAAAGCTTCAGTCATTACTGATGCATCGGCCTTGATACAATCGCTTACGCGTTCTATCGCTTGCCCATTCACTGCATCCAGCGCCTCATCTCTCTTAAACATGCTGCGCGCCAGCGTAGTGTCTTCCCTTTCAAATGCGATACGTGTATCGGCAAGTATATTGATCGCATCTTCAAACATCGTCAGCATGCCGGTCTTATGGAATACTTCCTTGTCAAAGTCATTCAATGACTCGATCACATACTTAGCAATACCTTCAGCTATATCACCTATACGCTCCAGATTGTTGTTGATCTTCAGCACAGCAAGCAGAAAACGCAGATCTACTGCCACAGGGCAATAAAGAGCAAATACATTTTCGCAATCGCGGTCTATCTTCAGCTCAAATGCGTTTACGCGCTTTTCTTTAAGCACTATCTCACGAGCCAGGTCGCGGTCAAAGTGGAGTATTGCATTACGGGATTTCTGCAGCTGTGATTCCACCAGGGCCCACATACTCAGCACTTCGGTCTTTACTGCCTGAATCTCATTTTCCAACTGTGTCATGACTTCTGAAAATTATCTGATTTTAACTGAATCTTCCTGTTATGTAATTCTGTGTTCTCGTATCTTTAGGGTTGGTGAACATCTGCTTCGTGTCATCATATTCTACCAACTCACCCATGTAGAAGAATGCTGTCTTATCGCTGCACCTGGCAGCCTGCTGCATGTTGTGCGTTACTATGATCAGCGTATAGTTCTTTTTCAGCTCATGAAAAAGCTCTTCCACCGTTGAGGTAGATATCGGGTCAAGTGCACTGGTAGGTTCGTCAAAAAGCAATACCTCCGGCTCCATGGCCACCGCACGTGCTATGCAAAGGCGCTGCTGCTGTCCACCAGATAGGAATGTACCTTTCTTGTTCAATGAATCCTTCACTTCCTTCCACAGCGCCACACGCTCCAGAGAGTGCTGCACGATCTTATCACGCTCAGCCTTGGGCAACTTGATGCCGTTCAGCTTGTAACCGGCGATCACATTGTCGTAAATGCTCAGATTCGGAAACGGATTGGGGCGCTGGAAAACCATACCTATTTTCAGGCGAACGAATATCGGGTGCATTTCCATTACATCCTCACCGTTCAGCATTATCTGTCCTTTCGCGGTTGCTCCCGGTATCAATTCATGCATACGGTTGATGCCGCGTAAAAAAGTTGTTTTACCACATCCCGATGGGCCCATTACGGCTATTACATTATTCCTGGGTATTTCAATATTCACGTCTTTTACTACGTGGTTATCGCCAAAGTAGGAATTATAATTAACTGCTTTTACAATTGTACTTTCCATTTTCTTGTTATCAGGCGGGTAAAGAAGTTTAACAGCAATACAAAAATGAGTAGTATCAGCGATGCGCCCCAGGCAAGATCTTTCCAATCATTGTATGGTGATATCGCGTACTTAAATATGAGATGAGGCAATGTCTCCATTGGCTTCCTGACGTCCGTAGTTAAGAACTGGCAACCAAATGCGGTAAAAAGCAATGGGGCAGTTTCGCCTGCTATACGCGCTACAGACAGCATCACCCCTGAGAGGATACCGCTGATGCCGCAAGGCAGAATTACTTTTAGTATTACTCGATGGAAGGGCATGCCCAATGCATAAGCCGCTTCCTTGATGTTGTCGGGCAATAATTTCAATGTCTCTTCAGTCGACTTCACTACTATGGGCAGCATCATTATAGCTAGTGCTATGCTACCTGATATAGCAGAATATCCAAATGGTTTCACCAGCCAGATGTATACTACTATACCTATTACTATTGATGGCACACCTTGCAGTATATCTACCGATAGACGGCTCCAGTATGCCAGCTTACTATTTCTGTTCTCACCAAGGTATATACCACACAGTATACCTATGGGCACGGCCACTATAGCAGCCATAAGTATAATGATAAGGCTGCCTACCAGCGCATGTGCCACACCGCCACCTATCTCTCCCACAGGCTTTTCCACATTGGTGATAAAGCTCCAGTTGATCTTGGTAATACCTGCACGAATGATGTACAGGAGTATCGCTACCAGCGGTATCACACAGCTGGATGCCAGCAGTATGGTCAACCCCTGGAAGCCTGCACTCTTTCCTATTCTGTATTTTATTTGTGCACTCATTTTTTCTCTTGATTATGAAAACTTACCGATGACCTTCTTACCTATTACGTTGATGATCACCGTAACAAAAAAGAGTACAAGACCTAATTCTATGAGTGCTGCATTATAAACCCTCTTATCTGCCTCACCCAGCTCATTGGCTATTACGCTGGCCATAGTATTTCCGGTATCAAATATGCTATGCGGCATTTGTGTAGTGTTACCTATTACCATTGTTACAGCCATAGTCTCACCAAGGGCGCGGCCTAAGGACAACAACACCCCGGCAAACAGACCGGATTTAGTATAAGGTATGATCACGCTGCGGATCACCTCCCAGCGTGTAGCGCCAAGAGAATAGGCCGCCTCTTTAAGCGACGATGGCACCATCGTGATCATCGACCTGCCCAGCGATGCTGAATAAGGTATTACCATGATAGAAAGCACCAGTGCAGAGCTGAATATACCATACCCTACCGGCGGCACACCCATCTTTGTCTCCAGCGACTGCACCATAGGTATCAATACTGCAAGACCCCAGAAACCATATATAACTGATGGAACCGCGGCAATGAGCTCTACTGCATTTTTTAATAAATTAGGCAACCATCCTTTCGGATAATATTCCCCGAGGAAAATGGCTACTGCGAAGGAAAAGGGAAGCGAGATCAATAACCCCAGGAACGAAGTAAGCAATGTACCAAGTAAAAAAGGCAATGCACCATATACATCCTGCACCGGATCCCATGTCTTGCCCCACAGGTAGCCCGCACCCAATGCCTTAATAGAAGGGAATGCCTGTACAATAAGGGTAAAGAGAATGCCCAGTATCAGCACTACCATACAGAGGCTTACTATGATCAGGGTCTTCCTGAAAACGTTTTCAGTTCTTATCTGTCTGTAAGAGCGACGTATGCGTCCCGCTGTCCTCACGCTTGTTGCATTTATGGTAGAAGTAATTACCCGCCCCAATGAGTCTTCAGGGCGGGTAATTACGTCTTTATTAATAGATGTGTCCATGATTATTGAGATAGATGCTCAGGAACTATTACTTATTGCAAAACAGGCTTACCATCATAGGTAACTGTCTTCAGCAATGCATCCCCTACGCTCACTGCCTTTGCAGAAAGTGGTGCGTAGTTCAGTGGTGCGCCATACTGCTGTCCGTCATGTATCATCCACTGTACCAGTGTCAGCATTTTCTTAGCACGGTCAGCAGAGCGGTTGTTGTATTTCTGCTCCTGATAAATAATAACCCATGAAAAACCAGAGATAGGATAGCCGTCAGCAGCTTCTGTATTGGTAAGAGATACCTTTGCATCAGCAGGTATATCTATGTTCGCAGCAGCAGTTACGCTAGCGATGCTTGGGGTAATAAAGTTACCGCCTTTGTTCTGGATCTTAGCAAAAGCCATGTTATTCTGGATAGCATAAGCCAACTCTATGTAGCCTATAGCACCCGGAGTCTGCTTGATGCTGCCGGCAACACCTTCGTTACCTTTACCACCCAGACCTACTGGCCAGTTAACTGAAGAACCTTTACCTACTTTAGTTTCCCAATCCTTGCTCACCTTTGTCAGGTAAGTAGTGAAGATGTTGGTAGTTCCGCTACCGTCGGTACGGTGAGCCACAACGATGTCAGTCGCAGGCAGTTTCACGCCTTTGTTGATAGCTGCGATCTTAGGGTCATTCCATTTCTTGATGTTACCCATGAAGATGTTAGCCAGAACTTCAGGTGTCAGCATCAGCGTATCCTTTACTCCCGGGAGGTTGTAACTCAGCACTACAGCACCAGCAGTTACAGGTATGTGCACAGCAGCACCACCCAAAGCCTTGGCCTGGTCGTCGCTCAACGGAGCATCCGATGCACCAAAATCAACAGTCTTATCTGTCAGCGCTTTGATACCACCACCTGAACCTATTGACTGGTAATTGATCTTAAGACCGTTTGTCTTATTGTACTCAGAGAACATCTTTGAGAACAACGGATTGTCGAAAGTACTACCTGCACCCAGTATAGTATTGTCTTCGCCACCTGCAGCGCTGGCGCTGTCAGACTTTGATCCGGCACCTGATCCGCATGATGTCAGGGTCATGCTTCCCGTGATAGCTACAGCTATTGCCGCTAACGCTAAGTTCTTGATCAATTTCATAGTTACTTTTTTATTTGGTTGTATTTTTTATAAAAAGAGTGCCACCCTGATCCTCATCAACAGTGACACTCTCTCAAAAATTTAATTATTTACCGTAGATCCAGTACAAAGTCAAACGATATACCGCGTCTGTACCCTTGATACCTGTTATCAGTGAGTTCATTGTGCTGTACTTAGTACCCTTGCTGTTAGCGCCGGTTACATCAATTGCAGAGTTGTAGGTGTTCATCCACACGTTTGGCATAATGTGCACATTCTTTATTGGTTGGAAATCCAGACCGAATGTTACGAACTGCTCTTTAGTAGTGGGCTCATATTGAGAAACACCTACGTTAGAATAGCTCTTAGTGTTAGCATCACCAACTACTGAGCTCAGGTTACCGCTAGGATCGTAATTGTCATAACGAGCGAAGAAACCCAGCTTAGGATCGCCTGATGCTGTAGACACGATACGACCTTTCACGAAAATAGAATAGTCCATTTCCTTTTCTGTACGGTAGTAAGTCTTGCCATCTATACCGGTTACTTTGTTACCGCCGAGGATGGTATTCCTGAAACCTTCAAAACCTGCAGTGAATTTCTTTGTCTGGTAAGCAACAAATAATTTGGTCATGTTACGGTCGCTGTACAGAGGGCCATTGTTGCCACCTGGTACATAAACACCCCAGTTCAGCTTTTCATAATCCTGATACAGGTCTACGATCAACTTCTTATCCAAGAACTTAGCCCAGATGTCTCCAGAGAACCACTTGTATGAGTTACCGGCAACCTTTGCAGCTGTTCCGTTAGATACCATTACATCATAACCGAAAGTAGCGTCTTTGTTGAACCATCCCTGTAAGCTCGCACCGAAGTCGAAAGAAGGAGTACGACGGATATCCGCGATAGTCCTTTCTATTGAGCGGTAGCCCCATACTTCCTCAGAAGTCTGGTCGTTCCTTCCTGTCTTAGCGAAAGAAGGTGTAGATACCTGTCCGAAAACAAAGTCGGAATTTTTGAAAATATTTTTCCAGCGAATGTTAGCCAGTTTTACGTAAGGAGAGAATTTACCGTTCTGCAATACATCGCCGGCGCCCTGGTTGTCAAGACCTGCGTTGAAATCATCTTCAGCAGCCAAAAGGAATTCAGCCGAGAATTTCTTGCTTATTTCGTAATTGTATCCGAGATAGATACGACGCCACTGGAAAAAGTTTGCGTTAGCAGCCATTCCGGTGTATTGGTTTGAACCACCACGATATACAGGAGCAGCAGTTGTTCCTATATTATCAGAGGCGCCCTTGTAGGCGTAATCGCCAAAAGCATAACCCCATAATTTGCCACTTGGCACAAATGGCTTAGTTGTGTCTTCAACCTGCTGTGCATTAGCTGTAGCAGCTACAGAAAGACATAAAGCGGCCGCAAAGCCTGTTTTCTTAAGTAGTGTGTTTAATTGCATGAGTGTGTTTTATTTTCATGCAAAGGAACTACCACATCATTACTGCTATGTTACGCCAATATTAATTTAATGTTACGTCGCATTATTTTTTTATGTTTTAATCAGAGCTTTCTGGCTTAGCCGCCTACTTCCCTTTTTTTTGACGGCAGTTCAAGCTTATCAAAGCCAAGGGCCTTGCTTTCCTGTAGCAATATCTGGGCCACGTTGAAATAAATACCTTTAATATGTTGATCATTTTCGGCAACTTTCAGATAGTCGCAATCGGATATCAGTGATTGCTCACCTCCAAATTCCAGCCCAAGCACGGATAACAAAGAATATTCATCAGAAATGTTGTTGACATGAAAACCAGATTTAAGGGTAAGGCCATCTCCGGTTGAAAGAATCAGATTGCAGAGCATACGCAGATTGTGGATATATACCTCAGCCTTAGGGTCCCCCAACTTTTCATGCAGATTAGCAAGAGCGTTAATGGTACCTAATTTAAATGGAGCAGAACTGAGTTCCTCTTTATAATATTTGATGAGCTGTCGCCTATCTTCATTTGTTGCAACACCTCTTTTGTGAATTGCATTTATAGAATCACGGCTGCCTCCTGTAGAGATTCCCATGAACGCAACGCTGTCGCAAAAGAACCATCCGTAGTACAGCATCTCCATCTCAGACACTGTTATCGTCGTGTCGCCGCCTGTGTATCGGGATAATAGTTTGGGGTAATAATTAATACTGTTCTTATCCTTCGTAACTTTTTCAATTTTCTTATAGTCCGGAGCAGTGTAACCGCCTTTTTGCTGTGCAGCTAAACTACAAGATGCCGCTATCAGGCAAATGGACAACACAAATCGGTATATCATAAGGCTTCTTTATAACTGATGTACAAAAAATAAAATGCTGCTTGCGATGGATACATTCCTTAAGGCTTATCATTCTTAAAAAATGCCGCATATAAGCCTATAACGATCCCTGCTCCTGTTTTATTATTCTGGCACGTGACTTCCTGCCTTAATAACAAAAAAGCGCCCTGACCAGGGCGCTTTAAAAATCATTTCCTAACACCTCCTTCTCCCTCGGAGAAGGTAGGGATGAGGCTTTCACTATCTCAGCAAAGTAATATTGCCACTCATATTGATCAGCTTACCTGTTTTTGATGATACGCCCTGTATGCTGTATACATACACACCCATTGGCTGCGGCTGGCCTTTATAATTTCCATCCCACGCATCGGATATGTTGTGCGTTTCAAATACAAGTACGCCCCAGCGGTCAAAGATGCGGAAGTAGTTGAGCGTACCCATCCCCTCTTCAAATATCCTGATGGTATTGTTGATGCCTGTACCCGGAGTAAAAGCGTTAGGGATGGCAAAAATAGTTTCGTCACTTACATGGAAGTAGATAGAATCCATCACTACACATCCATTCTCTGTAATACCGGTTGCTGTATACATGGTACTGATGGTAGGTGTTGCAGTAGGGTCTGAAATATTAGTTGCATCCAATCCTGCCGGCGGAAACCAAGTGAGTGAAGTACAATTGGTGATGGGCTGTATGTGGAAACTCTGACCGGGATATAAGGTCACAGAATCACCGACAGCCATATCTATCACACCAGCAGGATACACTGTTATCTGCGCACTCGCAGTATCAGTACACCCGAAATGGTTCTCTACTACAGCTATGTAATGCACATCTGTAACAGGGTTAGAGATCGTTACGGCACTAAGCGTATCAGTAAGGTATGTAGCAGGATACCAATGGTAGGTATCCAGCGGGTCAGCATCTGTAGCCGTGAGGGTTACCGGCTGGTGCGGACATACAAATGATGTCGCCGGAGTTACTGTCACTACTGGTTTAGGGTTTACAGTCACCTGTATACTATCTATTGGACTGGTACAGCCATTCACGGTCTGGTTGAGGTAGAAATAGAATACGCCTGGCACATTGGTTGTAGGTACTGGTGGTGTTGTGGTACCCACACCACCTGCAGCAGATGTATACCATAATACATTGGTGGCATCAACAGCCTGCATAGGCGGCGCGTTATAGAATTGGCAGAAAGTGAGCCATGTCACCCATGGTGCATCTGGCGATGGGTTGATAACAACAGTGTCATATGCAGTGATGCCGCAGGCTCCCGTAGCAACACTGGTAGTTGCAGTAACGGTATAAATACCTGCGTTCTCCAGTATGGTCGGGTAAACCATAGGGTTTTGCGAGTTCACATTCAAGCCGAACGGACCGCCCCAATGATAAGTCACGCCGGGATCACTGTTTGCATATAGCTTCAGTGTATCGCCTGCGCATATTGGGCCGTTGTTCGCTACTGTAAGCGACGGCGTTGCAGTTACATTTACACTTACAGTTGCCTGGGCTGTACATGTTCCTTGTGTCACAGTCAGAATGTACAATCCGGTTTGTGCCGGTACTGCATTAAGTATCACAGGGTTCTCATCGGTCGAGGTGTAAGAAGCAGGGCCACTCCAGCTAAAGGTAACTACACTGTCATCGTGCGAGTAAAGTAATATGGTATCTCCCTGGCATATAGGTGTGTTACTGCTCACCACAGGTACAGCCGGGCTCGGCAGTATCACTGCAATAGTTGAGTCAGTTGGTGAGGTACAGCCATTCAGCACTTCATATACATAGTAGGTACCCGAGGCGCTTAACGTTACATTCGATATAGCCGGATCCTCTATAGTTGATGTGAAGGAGTTTGGACCTGTCCAGTAGTAAGTACCCGAACCGGGTGTGGCTACTGATGTCAATTGCAGCAAAGCTCCCGCGCACACCGGTCCGTTATTGGACACTGTAGGCAATCCCGGTGTCTGGTAGATGATCACATTAGTAGTGGCAGTATTGGTACAAACACCCGATTTAACGGTTACAGTATAGGTGCCGCCCATGGTTGTCAGCACATTAGTTATCGATGGGTCTTGAAGCGTTGACGTGAATGAACCACCAGGGCCTACCCAGTGATAAGAAACACCTGTAGTCGCGCAAAATGAAGTTAAGTCTAAAGTAGCACCCGTGCAGAGTGGTCCATTATTTCCCGCGGTCGGAGTTTGCGGTGTTGAGTCTACTGTTATATTAACAGTATAAGTTGGCGACACGCAACCTGCAAGGGTAACAAATACAGAGTACACACCTGTTGCAGCGGTAATTACTGTAGGGATAGACGGATTTTGAAGTCCTGAACTCCATCCGTTTGGTCCACTCCAGTGATAAGCGGCACCCGCGGTGTCTGTCGCAGAAAGGTTAAGTGTAGTGCCGGAGCAAACAGGCAAGAACGGCGGTACAGTCGGCTCAGGCGGTATTGGATTTACCTGCACCGTCGTCGTTGCGGTTTGACTGCAAATGCCTATTGTGGCAGTCACCGTATATATACCTGAATTAGCGGTAGTCGCAGCATGTATCACCGGATTCTGCACTGCAGAAATATAGCCACCCGGGCCCGCCCAGCTATAACTTACACCTGTTACCGCGTCTGTCGACGTAAGTACAATACTATCGCCAGAACATATCGGTCCGTTATTGGCTGCTGTAGGCACCGCAACATATATGATATCAACGTGGGTGGTCGACGTATCGTAGCATCCATTCAGGGTGGCTATTACCGTATAGTACCCGGTATCTATTTGTGTGGCACCCGTTATCGTCGGGTTCTCCACAGCAGATGTAAATGCGTTCGGGCCCGTCCAGCTGAACGTTTCCCCTGTAGAGTCTGGGGCAGCTGCGAATATCAGGTCGCTACCCTGGCATATCGTCGAGTTATTGGTAGCAGTGACTACTGGCTTTGGTTTGATAACAACATGAGTATAGCCGGTATCAATACCTGTTCCTGTTCTTATGACCATATATGTGCCGGTGTCAGCGATAGTAGGGTAAAGGATCACGGGGTCTTGAGCGGTACTGGCAAAACCACCCGGGCCTGTCCATGCATAAGTAGCACCTACACTATCGCCTATAGCAAAAAGATTCAGAGAATCCCCTTCACATACCGGGCCACTGTTCTCAACTGTAAGACATGTGCTGGCAACAATGCTCACGCGCTTTACTTTCTGTGTGCTGTATACTGCACCTGTGCTCGCACTAAAACCAAATTTACCGGTATAGCCGGAAAGATCATAATAGCCGGAAAGAGACGCAGTAGTACTGTAATTGAAATATACATTGATAGTACCGAGATTATACGTAACCGTAACATGGTGCCACGCCCCGTTTGTAATAAACGACTGCGAGCCCACAAGCGGGCAAAGAGTACCTGTAGAGGCATCTTCCACATATGTACTCTCTGTGCCATTGTAGCCTAACAAAGTTTCGAGCGGACAATCAGATGGAGGAACATTGTTGTAGGTATCAAGCACTAAAATTAAACCATTCGGATAGCTGGGCAAACCTATGGAACTACCCGTGGTGCCTGAACTAGGGGGGTTAGACAAGAACCAGAAGGCCAATCCGTCAGCAACACCGGATGAAGAAACTGTGATTTGAAAGTCGAAGTCAGCCTGCCACTGGCAATAGTTGGCCATAGTAACAGGTGTATTATAATACAGGTAGTTGGCTTCGCTCGTCACTGTTGTAGTAAGGCGAACAGTACTATCTACAACAGTCGGACCCACGCCGGTGCTTCCTGCGCCATAAACCCAACCGGTAGTGGACAGGGGGTACCCGCTTAGTGTTATCGGGAATTGTGCCCGAACCGTCAATGTGGATATAAATAGTATTATGAATAAAAATACTTTCTTCATTTTGTGTTTTTGATCAAAATCAATTTATAGGGGTCAAGAAAACGTAATATACTTAACTAGACCATCAAAAATACTTATTTGGATGGGTACCCATTCAATAAAGAGGTCAAAATAATCATCAGAGTGCCGCTTTATAGAATTTATTCTATTTTCTATATAATATTATTCTTTCGCCTTCCTTTATTTAAAAAGCCACTAAATGCCTCTTTTTACGCTGTTGCTATTATCTTTTTGTATATTCTATGAACTATAGTACAGTAATTCACTTGGTTACTAACAAGTAAAAATAATTATATTTTTTAAATACTATACATTTTAATAGTACTAATGCGAAAGAGCCGTTTCATTGGCTAGTATACAAAAACAGTTGATATATAATACAGTACCTTATTCTGCCCAATCACCTTTACGATGCTCTTTCTTTAGCGACTCCTTTTTCTTGCTATCCAGCCGCTTGGCTACAGCCGCTTTTGATGGCTTGGTCGCTTTACGCTTCTTTGGTTTTACGAGACTTTTACCCACCAGCTCCTCCATTTTTTGCTGTGCTATCAGTTTATTCTCCAGTTGAGATCTCGTTTCGCTAGATCTGACCTGCAGCACGCCGTCTTTATTGATACGGTTGGCCAGCATATGTGTGATCATTTGCTTTTCTTCATCTGTAAATACACGTGACATATTCACCAGCCAGCAGGCCTCCGCAGCAGTTTCTACTTTGTTCACATTCTGGCCACCTTTACCACCGCTGCGTGCAGTGCGGTAAAATATTTCTGATGAAAAGTCTTTCACAACACAAAGTTACTGACGTAAAGTCTATTTTTATAAAGCAATACTATGACAGCTACTTCACCCGCATATATACCAGTTACTATCACCGGCATACGTGTTGAAAAGCCGGGTGTAAAAACATTGGAACTGGCTTACCCTGATGGAATATCACCCTTCTACAAAGCCGGGCAGTTCCTCACCTTTGTCTTCAACCATCATGAGCATGAGGAGCGCCGCTCCTTCTCCATCTCTTCGAGTCCGGTATTGCCGGAGCCCTTATCGGTTACTATAAAACGGGTAGACAACGGAGCGTATTCCCGCCTGCTTTGTGATAGGGCCGGCGTGGGAGATGTACTGTATACTACTGGTTCAGCAGGCCTGTTCGTATTACCTGCAGAGGTAGACAAATACGAGCAGGTCTTCTTTTTTGCAGCCGGCATTGGTATCACACCCGTCTTCTCTATGATCAAAACGCTGCTGCATACACAAGTGCAAACTAAGGTTACGCTTATATACAGCAACCACTCGCAAGAGGAAACGGTGTTCTATACTGAGCTCAATGCACTTACATCGTCTTTTGCTGATCGCTTTACAATACAATACCTATACAGCACCGCATTTGACTTGCGAAGGGCAAGGCTAAGTAAAGAACTAATACCGGCATTGCTGCTTGAGCACAGCCTTGCCGCCAAAGAAGAACAACTCTTTTATATCTGCGGGCCTTATAGCTATATGCGTATGGTCACGTAGTCGCTGGAAGAACAGGGCATATTGACCGAGCAGATACGCAAAGAAAACTTTAACCCTAACGACCGTATCATTACAATCGCGCAGCCACCTGACAAAGGCACGCACAAGGTGACCATACAATATGCAGACAGCTCGATGACCTTCACCTGCGCCTACCCAGACAGCATATTGCAAGCCGCAAAGAAGAACCACATAGCATTACCCTATAGCTGCGAAAACGGGCAATGTGGCAGCTGTGCTGCCCAATGCACTGCGGGTAATGTATGGCACTCTTATAATGAAGTGCTCACCGATGCAGACCTTAAAGCAGGGAAAATACTCACCTGTACGGGCCATCCCGTAAACGGAGATGTAACCCTATCAGTTTAACTTATACAGGTGAAAAATTACCTGATTGCCCGATCAACTATTTAACCTTCTTTGGCCAGTCCAGCGTTTTGAACTTATTGTCGCCTATAGGATATACGACCACGAAGTCCTGCGTGCCGGCAGCCGAGTGTATGGTAACATCGTAATAGCTCCAACCCTCTGCAATCCTGAACGTATAGTCGTCTGTACTATAAAGACCTGCTACCTTTTTGTCGTGCCACAAGGGTGGTGCCAGGTTGCCCAGCGGCACGCGCACCGTACTGTCATTGATCACGTAAGGTATCCAATTAGGGTTGTTGGCCGGCACAGTATATAAGGTTACTAATACCTTATCATCCGCATGCGCAGCCGAGATCAGCGAGCGATCGTTGCCGCTAAGCAACGTACCGCTAAGGATGACCGCAGCTATGCTGAAGTAGATGACCAAACCTGTAACATCGACCAGCGTAGCTACAAATGGCGCTGACGATGTAGCAGGATCAAGGCCCAACCTCTTGAGTATCATAGGTATCATAGAGCCACTAAGTGTACCCCATAGTACTATCCCCACCAGTGATAAGCCTACCGTAAGTGCAGTAAGGTACCAATAGTGTCCGGTATTCTTCATACCATAGTTGGCCCAGTGCAGCTCCTGAAATATGGCTATACGGAAGAAACCTATAATACCCAGTATCAGACCTAGCGTAAGTCCCGATAATATTTCGCGACGCATGACATACCACCACTTCCTCGTGCTCAACTCACCCAAGGCCATAGCACGGATGATCAGCGTTGCTGCCTGCGAGCCGCTGTTACCGCCACTGGATATAATAAGCGGCACAAAGAGCGCTAATACCAGCGCGGCATCCAGCTCATTCTGAAAATGCCCCATAGCTGTAGCTGTGAGCATCTCACTGAGGAAGAGGATAATGAGCCATACCGCACGTTTCCGTATGAGTGTGAAGAACGGTGTTTTGACGTACGGCAAGTCAAGTGATTCCAGACCACCGAACTGCTGCATGTCCTTGGTGTCCTTTTCTTCTGCCTCATCTATCACATCATCGATAGTCACCACACCCATTACCACATTGTTGCTATTGGTAACCGGGAGTGCCACACGGTCATACTCTTTGAACTTACGGATAGCGTCTTCAATACTATCCTGTATATCCAGCTTCACGTAGAAGCCGTCCATGATGTCGGATATCGTTTTGGTATGTTCGTTGAGCACCAGGCGGCGGATAGGAATATCATCCACCAGTTTACCATTATTGTCTACTACGAATATCACGTTTGCCGCGGGGGTATCGGTATAGAAACGACGTATATGCTCCCTTGCCTGACCGATGGTCCACTCCTTACGTACGGTAGTAAAGTTGGTATTGATCAGTCGCGCCACACTCTCTTCCGGGTACCCCAAAAGATCGTAGGTGGCCAGTCTGTTCTTATCGCTCAGCAGGTTCAGGTATTCCGTCACCTCAATACCATCCAGCGTGTCAAAAAAAGCGATCCTATCGTTTGACTCCAGGCTATTCAAAATATTGGATATCAGCTGTTTAGGCATATCCTCGGTTACTCCGCGCTGCAGCACATGGTCTACGTGCGGGAATATCTTTATCTGAACCTGCTCGGGGAGCGCCAGGTAGGTATGTATGGCATAGTCGCGGGGGAGGGACTCTAAAAGCTTAGAGACCTCTGCAGCATAATCCTCGTCCTTGCTGTGCTGCAACAACTCGCTGAGGTCTCCCTCCAGGATTTTTTCTCTCAGGTCTTGGACCAGCATTGTCAGCGTTCATTTTAAGGATTTAAGAATTGTAAAATGGCCTTTAAAACTCCGCCCGCATGGCAGGCTACCCGTTGAAAGGCATGCAAAATTACCTTTTATTTTCTCAGGTTGAAAACTTTATTTCGGAAAAACTAATAAGGGGTAACATTAAAGTAATATTTGGTATGCCACCCTATTATATGCGGCTCAGGGTGCCATCATTTTATCTACCCCAGCATCGATTCCAGATCCTCCCTTTTCACCATTACAAATACCTTTTTACCCGCTGGCGAATACTCCGGCTGGCTGCAAGCAAAAAGCTCATCGACCAGGGCGCGCTGACCATCGGGCTGCATAATAGCGTGTTTATTCCGCGACAGGCGGCGGGCCATGTGCGCCAGCAATAATTCTGTGCGGCGGTCAATGGCATCAGTAGATTCATGTTTCAGGTGTTCTACCACCTCATCTATGACATTCTTCTCCTCGCCGGCAGGCATACCAGCCGGCACGCCCTGCACTACGAAAGTATGCTGGCCAAAAGGCGCTATATCAAAACCGATGCGAGCCATATCGGGCAATACCTCGGTAAGCAATACCGCATCCTGCGGAGACAGCTCGTAAGAAGTGGGGAACAATACCTGTTGCGATGGTGCCTCCTGGCTATGCCACTCTGCCAGCAGGCGCTCATACCAAATGCGCTCCTGTGCCCTGCGAATGTTGATGAGCATCAGGCCTGACTTAACGGTGGTAGCCAGCAGATCGCCATGTATCAGCAACATATTGCTGCCAGTATCAGTCTTCTCGTCGCTTTCGGAGTACATACTCCCCTGGGAGGGTATGGTCACCTCTGCTGCAGCATCACCCTGCGGTGGTTGCGGCAGAGGCGATTGTGCTATCTCATACAGGTCCTTCCACTGGCGGAGGCTATCCCTGCGCTCAATGCGGTGAGCCTGGTTGCTATCGGTAAATACATTATATAAGTAGCCCTTTTGTGTTTCTTCCCGCTGCCTGTCGGTTGAAGGAATATTTACTGAAGGCAATTGCTGTATATCGGCATTGAGCGAAAAATCGAGCGACGGTGCGATATTGTTGCGTGCCAGTGCATGCTTGACAGCTGCATTGAGGTAGGCATACATCATGCGGTCGTCCTCGAACTTTACCTCCTGCTTGGTGGGGTGTACATTGACATCGACCCGGGCGGGGTCTACATCGAGGAAGAGCACATAGAAAGGAAAGGAGTCTTTTTCTATCAGCCCCTCATATGCCTTGACCACTGCGTGGTGCAGGTAGGCATTGCGTATGAACCGATTATTGATGAAGAAGAACTGCATACCTCGGGTGCGGGTAGCTGCTTCCGGCTTGCCTATAAAACCCTTGATACCCAGCATGTCGGTATTCTCCTCTACCGGTACCAGTTTCTTCTCGTATGAATTGCCGAGCAGGCCCACAACACGCGCCTTAAGGCTGCCACCTGTGAGGTGAAACTGCTCTACACTATTGTTGATGAACTTAAATGATATGGCGGGATAAGCCAATGCCACCCGCGTGAACTCATCTAGTATATGCCGCAGCTCGGTAGTGGGGCTTTTTAAGAAGTGACGGCGTGCGGGCACATTATAGAACAGGTTCTTGACCATAATGTTAGACCCCGGGTTGATGGCGCAGGCCTCCTGCAACTTCACCTCGGTACCTTCTATGACTATGCGGGTGCCTGTATCGCTAGTGGCCTGCCTTGTCCTGAGCTCGACCTGGGTTACCGCCGCTATAGAGGCCAGCGCCTCGCCACGGAAACCCATGGTGCGTATGGTGAACAGATCATCGATAGTGCGGATCTTGGAAGTAGCATGACGCTCAAAACTCATCCGTGCATCGGTGGGGCTCATGCCCTTACCATTATCAATTACCTGTATGAGCTCTTTACCGGCGTCTTTGATCACTAATTGTATCTCAGTGGCGCCGGCGTCGATGGCGTTTTCCAACAGTTCCTTGACCGCCGATGCCGGGCGCTGTATCACCTCACCAGCGGCTATCTGGTTGGCGATGTGGTCTGAAAGGAGCTGAATGACGTCTGACACAGGTATTAATATTGTTTTAAGCGCTGCAAAGGTAGGTGAGAATGTGGTGAGAATGTGATGGAATGTGGAAAAAATGTGATGCAAACCCTTCCGATCACTTCCGACTAAAGGAATGTAGGGAATGCAATCCCGATAGCTATCCCGATGATGGAAGGTGACCCCAAGTATTGTGTACAGCTCCACCTTACTACCCACTTCCGAAACTTCCGGTCACTTCCGATGACAGGGAAAAGTGGAAATGGGCTGTAATGCAATACCATCAACGCTTTCAGCTACTTACTTCCGGTTTTTTGAGCCACCTTTTTTTTGAAGTGGAAATCGGAAGTTGATCGCTGGCCTTACTATGATCCACTTCCGAAACTTCCGGTCGCTTCCGGTGGCAGGGAAAAGTGGAAATGGGCTGTAATGCAATACCATCGACGCTTTCAGCTACTTACTTCCGTTTTTTTGAGCCACCTTTTTTTTGTGAAGTGGAAATCGGACGGCCTCACCCCGCCCCCCGCCCGACTGAACGACGTTCGGGCGGGCTCTCCAAGAGAGAGGGAGGTGCTATTATATAATCCCACCTTTTCCCGAAATCCGAAATCGGCAGGATAATAGTAATAACCGGCCCAAAGGTCTGTTTCGGTTTTGGTTCTGACAAATTGAATCTACATGATGGTACAGTTTAGCGGGCATGATGCCATATTTTATTTTTACCTATGATGGTGGCGAGTGCTTTTCCGTGAGCTGTGGTCAACCACCTCCCCCTCGTTCTTCGGGTACTCCTCCTTTCCAAGGAGGAGAGTCCTCATGCAATTACTTACCCTGTGCGTTTCTGATTGGGGCGCATTTATGCTTATTACCCAAGAATGATTCCTTCAAGTACGTCTATAGTAGTAGACAATCTTATCAGCTATGTATAAACCCCGACATATACAGCTTACCGTTCCGGACCCATGCAGGCAGGACTGGGATAAAATGAAAGAAGATACAGGAGGCAAGTTTTGTGATCAATGCAGTAAGCAGGTGATTGACTTTACTACATGGACAGATACTGAGCCGTATAATTACTTTTACCGGCGCGATGAGCATGTGTGCGGCAGATTCCTGAGTACACAGCTGAACCGAAGCATAAGGATACCTTACCAGCCACATAGCAAACTATACAGGATAGCGGTGGCACTAGGTGCGGCACTATTATTTACACAAGTGCCGGAGGCGAAAGCACATGCTCGACCTCCTATGGTATGGGCGCAACAAGCGACCAATGATTCAGACACCATTCTACCAACTGATACCACAACTGCGGGTTTAACGGGCCAGCTTTTTGATAATAAAAAGGAGCCTGTAGTGAATGCCAGTGTACTCGTGAAACAAAATGGCATCGTAAAAGGTGCAGCGGTAACAGATTTCGATGGCAACTATGTAATTATGGAGTTAGCGCCAGGCAACTACGATGTCACTTTTTCTTATGTCGGGCTTACACCAAAGACCATAACAGGGGTAGTAATATCCAATAATGAGCAAACAAAGCTGAACGCAATATTAGATCGTGCCAGCGGAAGACAAGTTGAGGTAATAATGGGTGGCAGGATGGCGCCATTGACAGACCCTTATCGTGCAGACACCACAAGCAACAAACAAAAGAAGGGCGTGCACACGAAGTAGATTCTCCTGCATTACTCGTGCGGAGACTCCCGACGACATAAAATAAAGCATAAGCCGGGTCCGTGAATATTCTTTGGAATTATCCCATCTGCCGTTGTTGTGCACCGACGGCCTGTCGGCAGCAGGAGCGCATTATGACCTGGCAGATATTGGCTACAATGCTTTTACCCCATACGGGGTAATGATGTGGGATTGGGTTTACCTTACCGCTTATCAGCGAGTACAGGCGAAAGGCGGGGACTCCCCGACGACGCCAAAGCATAGGGGGTGCGTAAAAAGATTTTTCTGTCGGTCTTATCAAAAATATAACATGTGCGGGGCAGGAATTGTGCCCGGATGAATTGCGATTTATGTAAAAAAGTGTTATCTTTGTACTAATACAGGCTCCTGCCTTTGCTATTTCTGCCTTAGATCAGTGTGACATCTTTTCTTTTTCCAGTACTCGCTTTTTCAGACGCCTTCAAGTACGTAATCAACCAATTGCAGATAAATATGAGTGAATCTTTTTCAAAAAAAGAACAAGCAAAAAAGAAAGCTAAGAACAGACAAGACAAGGCCGAAAAAATGCAGGAGCGTAAAGCTCAAAACAACAAGGGCAAAAGCCTTGAAGATATGATGGCATATCTTGATGAGGATGGAAATATTACCTCTACACCTCCTAAGGGAACCCCGCGCAGGGAAATCAATCTGGAAGACATCCAATTAGGTGCTGCTCCATTGATCGAGGAAGATCCAATAAAGACCGGTGTGGTTTCTTTCTTCAACGATGCTAAGGGATATGGTTTTATCGTAGAAGATAAATCAGGTGAAAGTGTTTTCCTGCATGGCAATCAGCTATCGCAATCTATCAAAGAAAAGGACAAGGTAACCTTTGAAAAGGAAAGGACGCCAAAGGGATATAGCGCGATAAACGTTAAGATCATATCTAAGTAATCGCCCAAAGGGTGATGTATCTTATTAATGTCTGTAGAGACGCAATACTCATGCGACTCTACAGACATTATTTTTTTAATTAGTTCCTGAGTGGCTTCCCGGTAGTTAAAATGCTTTGCAGGCGCTCCAGCGTCTTCTTCTGGCCGCAGAGGCTGAGGAACGCTTCGCGCTCGAGGTCGAGCAGGTATTGTTCGGTAACGACAGATTCTGCAGACAGGTCGCCACCACACATCACGTACGCCAGTTTTTCGGCAATGAGCTTGTCGTAGTCGCTGATATAGTTGCCCAGGCGCATGCCATGCACACCACTCAGCAGGCCGCCCAGGCCGCCACGACCCAGCACCTTCACATCATTGCGTGGTGCAGGTTGTGTATAGCCCTGCTCTGCCATCATCAGTACTTTACGTTTTGCATCTGCTATGCGCCTGTCGGGGTTCATAGATATGCTATCGTAGCCGGGGCGAAGAATGAAATTATCGAACGCCTCGTGTGCAGATGTAGATACCTTGGCCGTGCCTACATTAATGAATAATTGCTGCAGGTAATTGGTCTCTATGTCTTCCTTTATGTTGCGGTCGCCGGCGCGCAGGGCCATTTCCTTAGTGCCGCCGCCGCCGGGTATCAAACCCACACCTACCTCTACGAGGCCAATGTAACTTTCGGCAGCCGCCTGAACGCCATCGGCATGCAGGCACATCTCGCAGCCGCCACCCAGGGTGAGGCCATGAGGTGCTACCACCACAGGGATGCTACTGTAGCGCATGCGCATGGTAGTGCCCTGGAACTGGCGTATGGCCATATCCAGTTCATCATACTCCTGCTCTGCTGCAAACATAAATATCAGCCCCACATTGGCACCCGCACTGAAATTGGCACCGCCATTGGCTATCACCAGACCCTTATATTTATCTTCTGCAATGGCTATGCTCTTTTGCACAGCTTCCAGCACCTCGCCACCTATACTGTTCATCTTGGTGTTCCAGCGCAGTGCAACCACATCATCACCTATATCATAGAGTTTGCAGGCGCTGTTCTTCCACACCACCTTCTCATCCAGATGCTCGAGCAGTATGAACGAGCCCATGCCCGGTATAGGCTGGTAGCTCTGCGTGCGCACGTCATAATATTTGCGCCCGCCATTCTCCGTTTTATAGAAAGTGGTAAAGCCCTTAGCCAGCATCTCTGACACCCATGGTGCCACCTCGTACCCGCCTGCCTTCATGAGGTCGAGTGTCTTTTGGACGCCCAATGCGTCCCAGCTTTCGAAGGCACCTATCTCCCAGCCAAAGCCTGCCTTGAGGGCATCATCGATCTTATAGAGTTCATCCGCTATTTCGGGTATGCGGTGTGACACATAAGCGAATAACAGATCGTGGAACTGCCTATAGAAATCACCTGCTTTATCCTTGCCATTGTACAATACCTTGATGCGCTGCGCAAGGTCATCGACCGGCTTTGCAGCCTCTATGGTGGCAAATTTGGTCTTCACCTTGGGGCCATACTCCATGGTATCCAGGTTCAACGTCAGTATATCTGATTTGCCCTTTTCACCCTTTACTTTTTTATAGAAACCCTGACCTGTTTTATCGCCCAGCCATTTGTTCTCTATCATCTTATCGAGGAAAGCAGGCATTTTGAAAATAGCGACGGCCTCGTCGTCAGGGGCATTAATGGGAAGATCTTTAGCCACATGTACCAGCGTGTCCAGACCCACCACATCGCCCGTGCGGAATGTTGCTGACTTAGGCCGGCCCAATACGGGGCCGGTAAGGGCATCGACCTCATCAACATTTAGCCCAACGGCCTGCATAGCCTTGAACACCGCCATGAAGCCGAACACACCTACTCTATTGGCAATGAATGCAGGCGTGTCTTTACATAACACCGTTGTCTTGCCCAGAAAGCGATCGCCATAGTCCATGAGGAAGCTGATGACCTCAGGTTTAGTATCGGGCGCAGGGATGATCTCCAGCAGGCGCAGATAACGTGGAGGATTGAAAAAATGTGACCCGCAGAAATGCAGGCGAAAATCTTCGCTGCGGCCCTCACTCATCAGGTGCACGGGGATACCTGAAGTATTGGTAGTGACCAATGTACCCGGCCTGCGAAATTGCTCTACCTGTTCAAAAATCTTTTGCTTGATATCGAGCCGCTCTACCACCACCTCTATGATCCAGTCGCACTCTGAGATTCGTTTCATATCATCGGTAAAGTTGCCCGTCTGCACATGTTTCACCACGTCTTTGGCATACACAGCAGACGGTTTACTTTTGAGCGTGGCCGTGAGCGCATCGTTGACTATGCGGTTGCGTACTGCCTTCTTATCCAGCGTGAGTCCCCTGGCTGTTTCTGCATCAGTAAGTGCTGAGGGGACAATATCGAGCAAGAGCACTTGCACGCCGATACCTGCGAAATGACACGCGATGCGTGACCCCATAACTCCACTGCCCAATACTGCTACTTTACGGATACTCCTATTCATGGAAATTCATTTTTTGATACTGTAAATTATTGAAAAAAGCCAAGAGATAATGTAATGTGCGTCATGCAATTTAAAAAATGACACTCCTGTTAATTTGATATTAAAATATAAGTAGTTACACAATTACCAGAAAACATAGTGCAACAACTTTCATTTGTATACAATTGGCTTTTTGCAGGATATAATCACCTCAATTATTTATGCGCTTACAGGCAGCAAAAAAGTACGCGGAAATACAGTTTGTGGTACAAAAATAAGGGGTGAAAATAAAACCGGAGCAGCGACCATCTCGTAAATTAAACAAACTGCGAGGGTATATATGGGCACATGAGTATCTACCTGAAACGAGTAAAGTACACCCTTATCATAGGGTGGTTGGTGATAGCAGCGGGCTTGCTGGATATCATAGGCTGGCAATTTGGTATTGGCAGCCTCAGAAGCATATTGCCCGGGATCACTCCTATGAATCCCGTCTCTGCCGTTACCCTCACCATTTGCGGTATATGGCTACTTGTCTATTACCTTGCACCCCGCCGGACCGTGGCCTTACGACTAATGGAAGTATTCATATTGGTAGTTGGCGCCTTTCATTTCTTCCCCTATCTATTTCCGGGACTATCGGGTTTACGGTTTGACTATGCATTGTATGGCGACAAGATAAAAGCCAACCATATGATGAACCTGATAGCGCCTAACACGGCACTGGCATTTCTGCTGGACGGGTTTGCAATGACGCTGACGACATCGCGCAGGCGGTATAAAGAAGTGGTGAGACAACTACTGGTGATCATCAGCTTTTCGCTGGTATACATATCGCTAGTGGGATATATATATAATGTGCAGCCGGCCTATAAATTTGAGCACTTCACGCCAATGGCCTTATATACAGCGCTGGTATTTCTGTTGTTGAATACCGGATTGTTCCTATCCAACGCGCATTACGGCCTGGCCAAAACATTTATCTCCCGGCTTAGTGGTGGCGAATTGATCCGTTGGGCGATCCCGTTCATACTAGGTTTACCCCTCCTTATTGGTTGTGCACGTTTGTATGGTGAGCGACACGGACTATTATCGGCAGAATACAGTAAGGCACTGGATTCGCTAGTATTCACTCTTTCGGTATTCATTTTCATCAGCGGCTACGCTGCGCAGCAAAATAACCGGCAACGGATACGCGCAGAGCGAGAACTGGCGCAAAGCGAAAAAAAATTCAGAACACTATTCGATACGCTGAAAGAAGGCGTGGCTACAACCAACCTGACAGGTAACATCCTCTATTGTAACACCGGATTTTGCAAGATAGTGGGGTATACCGAAGCTGAACTGTCGGGGCGAAATGCGATAACGCTATTGATCCCCAAAACAGAACAAATCGCCTTTTACAGATCGCTAACCGGAGAGACAGCAGCCCGTGAGGATGATCATAAAATACAGATAATAAAGAAGGGCGGTGAAAAAATATGGATCTCGCTGAAAGTAAGCCCCGTTAACAATGCAGAAGATGAAACGGAGACCTTTCTTATCACGGTAGCGGACATAACACGGGAGCGCCTGCAACTGCAGGATCTACAGGCATTCACAGCATCGGCGGCGCACGACCTGCATGCGCCACTGGCAAGGATAGCTATGGTAGTGAATATATTTGAAACAGGCAACCTGACTGACGAACAGAAGATGCTGATAGCCGCAATAGATGACACATCGGCAGCGATGAGGCAACTGCTGCAAGATCTGCTCACCTTCTCTAAACTTGGTGCGGGGCAACTGGAAAAGACCAGACTGAACCTTGACGAAATAGTTACTGAGGTATGCGACACCGAGACACCGGAAGCGTTTGCAGGAGAGATCGCTATAAATGTATTGCCTGCTGTAACCGGCAATGAGGCCGTTATAAGACAGCTATACACCAACCTGATATCTAACGCGATAAAATACTCGGCAAAGAAAGAGCAACCTAAGATAGAGATAGGCGCTTATGAGAACAGGAACCGAATGGTGTACTATGTAACAGACAACGGCACAGGACTGAATGAGCATCAGGTACAAAACCTGTTTGTGCCTTTCAGGCGATTCCACTTTGATGTACCGGGTAATGGCATGGGGCTGGCTATAGTGAAACGGATAGTAGAGAAACATGGCGGGAAAATATGGGTAGCCTCGATAGAGGGTGAGGGAACAACCTTCAACTTTACTCTTTCGCCTGACCTGGAGGGAAGAGGACATGCGGAGGAAGATATGAGCGAGGCAGCCTGAAAATTGGAATGCGACAATGTGTAAGAATTGTGATGGACTGTGGTATCGGGATAGGGACCTCATCCCCGGCGCTCCTCCAAGGAGGAGAAAGGTGACATGCGTCGGCATCTCATAATACGGTAAATGTATATCGGGTGCCTTCACTTTTTCTTACACCTATTTATGGCTAAATTTGTGTACTTCCGCAATAAGCAGATATACATTAATGGTCAACAACGAAGATCCGTTTCTAGAAAGATATAATAAACTCAATGCCCCGCAGCGCCAAGCTGTGGATGCTATATATGGACCGGTGATGGTAATAGCAGGACCCGGCACCGGTAAGACCGAAGTGCTGGCGATGCGTATAGCCAACCTGATACGCAGTGAGGCGCAAGTGCAGCCACACGAGATATTGTGCCTGACCTATACTGATGAGGCCACCAATGCTATGCGCCGGAGGCTGGTGCAGATAATGGGTGCTGCCGCTCATAAGGTGAACATTTATACATTTCATGGCTTTTGTAATTCCGTCATTCAAAACAATAGTGAGTATTTCAGTATGCGGTCGCTGCAACCGATATCGGACCTGGAGCGGACAGAGATGCTGTATAAGATGCTGGAAGATCTGCCCACTGGTCACCCACTGCGCAAGCTAAGCGGCAATATATATTTTGATGCGCCGAAGCTTAGCAAGCTGTTTGACATTATGAAGCGGGAGTACCTGACCGCAGCCTATATATCGGAAGCCATAGACGAATATATTGCGAGCCTTCCTACACGGGAGGAATACATCTATAAAAGGGCGGGTAAGGGATTTCAGAAAGGCGACCTGAAACAAAGCGCGATAGATGAAGAGAAGAAGCGCATGGAGACTACCCGTGCTGCCGCATCGCTGCTGGATACTTATGAGGCAATGATGAAGGAAGCCGGCAGGTATGACTTCAATGACATGATACTATGGGTGCTGGAGGCATTTAAAGAACACCAGTGGATGCTGCAAAGCTATCAGGAGCGCTACCAGTTTATACTCGTAGATGAATTTCAGGACACTAATGGGGCTCAGAATGAGATCATTAATGCGCTTACCTCCTTCTGGGAAGAGCCTAACATTTTTGTAGTGGGCGATGATGACCAGAGTATATACGAGTTTCAGGGGGCGCGTATACGAAACATCACCGATTTTTACCAGCGCCATAAAGAATCTATTAGCATAGTGGTGCTGCCGCATAATTACCGTTCGTCGCAGCAGATCATAGATAAGGCTATGGCTACGATACAAAACAATAAACAGCGCCTTATCAACCAACTATCGGAGCTGAACCTGGATAAGAATATTGTGTCAGCATCAGACAGGTTTAAGCTTGGTGGAGAAGTGGTGCACCCTGTAGTGAAAGTATATAACAATATAGTGCAGGAAGAAGCGGATGTAGTGATGCAAATAGAGCGCCTGCAGCAACAAGGCGTGCCGCTCAATGAAGTGGCTGTGCTCTATGCGCAGCACAAGCAGGCAGATAACATCATAGCCTTACTGGAACGCAAGGGCATACCCTATACTGTAAAGAAAGCAGTGAACATACTAGAGCTGCCACTGGTGCAGCAAATACTGAATGTGCTGCAATACCTTATTGACGAAAAGAAGAAAACATTCAGCGGAGAGGAGCTGTTGTTTGAATTGATGCACGCACAATATTTCGGCACAGCGCCAACAGATATTGCGCAACTGGCATTATACATGCAAACACAAAAAGGAGCAGGCGCCATCAAGTGGAGATTGCTCATCAGTAATTCGCTGCTGCTGGAAACACTGAACTTACAGAATGCATCTGCTATACACAGGCTGGCCAATAACCTGGACAACTGGGAGCGGGTCCAGTCGGCGATGCCACTGCCTCTGCTGATAGAAAAGATAGTGTACGAAAGTGGTATAGTGAGCTACCTGCTGCAGCAAACGGACCACATATGGAACATGCAAGTACTGAATACCTTTTTTGATTTCATCAAAGACACACACGGCCGCACACCGCGCATCACACCTGCGCAACTGCTGCAGATGACGGACAGGATGAATGATGAGAAGATAGCCGTACCGGTGCAGCGCGTGATACAGCAAGACAATGGTGTGAAATTTTACACAGCGCATAGCGCCAAGGGCAATGAGTTTGAACATGTATTCCTGGTGGGATGTACCAAAAATTTCTGGGAGGATAAGAAGGCGGGAGGTAATGCCTACCGTATGCCCGATACCATAACAGCAACAGAAGAAGATACAGAGAAGACCTATAAGACTGAGGTTGCCCGACGCCTGTTTTACGTAGCAGTAACGCGAGCTAAAAAACATTTGTACGTTTCTTATTCGTTGAATGATAATGCGGGCAAGGCAATAGAGACATCGGTATTTGTAGATGAGATAAGTGCGCCGGAAGAACGCATCAAGCAGAGTGTACCTGTGGGAGAAGTAGAAGAGCACCTGAGATGGGCTATGGAGCCGGTGAAACCGGTAGTGATCAAGATGGCTAATGCGCAGTGGATAGAACGCGTGCTGGCACAGTTCACGATGAGCTATACCTCACTGTCTAAATACCTGAGGTGTCCGCTGTCGTTTTATTACGAGATCATACTGCGGGTACCTTTCCAGAAGAATGACGCGCTGGGCTTTGGTAGTGCAGTGCACAATGCGCTGGAGCGTTTCTTTCTGGACATGAAAAGCCAGGGTGAATTCCCCACCAAAGAGCAATTGCTGGCGCTGTTCAAAAGCTCACTGTATGCTGAAGCGGCCTGCTTCACTGCTGTTCAATTTGACCGCAGAATGGAACAGGGTAATAACCTGCTTTCGGAGTATTACGATCACTACATCCATACCTTTCATAAGAATGTGGAAATAGAGTTCAAGGTGCCGCGTTATACCCTTGATGGCGTACCCGTTACGGCCAAGATAGATAAGATAGAGCTGCATGGGGATGACTGCGTGGTAATAGATTATAAGACCGGAGACCCTGACAAATCGGCAACACCGCTTACGGCAGGGCCTAATGACAAAGAGCCGAATGGCGGAGACTACTGGAGGCAAATGGTGTTTTATAAAATGATACTGGAGCACTACGAAGACCGCAACTGGAAGATAACGCTGGGTAGATTTGACTTCTTACAAAAGAGTGCCAAGACCGGAGATTATAAAAACGTAGTGATACCTATATTTCCGCAGGATGAGGAAATAGTGAAGGGGCAACTCAAGAATTCCTATAACAGCATTATGAACCACGAATTTGATAAAGGATGCGGTAAAGATGATTGTCACTGGTGTAATTTCGCGCGGAAATATGAATTGGTAAGGCCAACAGAAGATGAATTAATTGAAATTGATGATGTGTAGTTTTGTAGTGTAAGTATTGTAAATACTGCTCTTGCAGGACAATTAACCGTACATACATTTATATTTGAATCTTCATAACTGATTAATTATCAACGAAATATTTTGAAATATAGTCCACAGTGCCTAATATTGCAGTGTGAACGTGATCAATAAATATAAAACACTAAGCAATCAGGATATAACCACTTATATATTAGTGGGATCTTTACTGCTTTGTGTACTTCTTGGTAGTCTTAGATTTATGCTGCTCTAGCAGTTTCCTCTTTCCGCAAATAGTTTTCCCGTTTTGTAAAGCCTTTCTTTGTTTTTGAGCATTCCTTTGCAGCCTAAATAAAATTTATGCGCAAAGTCATGCTGTTATTATCTATTACCACTATATCCATAAAACATACCCAGGCACAGAACAAACCCTTGCAAACCCCTGCTCAGCAACTTATAGCCAGTACGGGAGAAGACTCACTTAATTCATTTGGTGCCAAGCACTCACATACCGTTATCTCGGGATATGGTGAAGCTCAATATCAGAGAGACATGAATAATAATACCGCAGTTGCAGACCTGAAACGTGCAGTATTATTTGTGGGGCACCAGTTCACAGGAAAGATCGCCTTCTTCTCAGAACTGGAAGTAGAGAATGCCAAGGTAGAAGGTGGCGGTGCAACGGGCGAGGTATCAATGGAGCAGGCCTATCTGAAATTTGCGCTGAACCCACGCCAGTATATTGTTGCCGGCCTGTTTCTACCGCGCCTGGGACTGGTAAATGAAAATCACCTGCCGATCAACTTTAATGGTGTAGAGCGCCCGCTGGTAGAAACGATGGTGATCCCTTCCACATGGAGAGAAATGGGCGTGGGCTTTTACGGCCAGACAACAGCCCTGCCGCTTACCTATAGCGTAGCTATTGTGAACGGGCTGAACAATGCAGGTTTTGAACATGGCAGTGGTTTTGAAGGTGGTCGTGCTGAAGGACAGTTTGCAGGAGCCAACAACCTGGCTGTTACAGCTGCCGTGCAATACTTTGCAGGCAACTGGAAATTTCGGGTATCGGGGTATATGAGTGGTACTACGCCATTATCGCCACGCTCGGCAGATAGCCTGCAACTGGAGTCAGGTATGTTTGGCACACCATTGTATTTAGCTGAGGCTGATGTACAGTACAGCAAAAATGGTTTTTCATTGAAGGCATTGGGCACCAACGTGTCTCTGCCTAAGGCGCAAAGTATCAACCGTGCCTATGATAATAATACACCGTCGCAGCTGTATGGTGCTTATGCAGAAGTGGGGTATAACCTGCTGCAGCACGTAAAGAGTACGAAGCCGAATAATAAGCAACTGGTGGTATTTGCCCGTTATGAAGCGCTGGACCTTAATGCTGCCATACCAACAAATGGCGTAACAGATGGCACACTGAAACAAACACATCTGATCGCCGGGCTGGGTTATTTCCCCATACCAAATGTAGTGATCAAGGCAGATGTGCGCCTGATGCATACGGGAGACCAGAACCCAGACCTGCTGCTGAACCCTAATCCTAATGCAATGGCGTATAAACCCAACAATACATTCATCAACCTAGGCATCGGTCATTCATTCTAAATATGAACAGAAAGGAATTCATTAAAGCATCCTGCAGCGGAGCATGCATGGCTATAGGTTCGGGATTTATCATGAGTGCTATACTGGCAGCTTGCAAAACACCGCTGGGTGTAGTGAAAACAACAGCCAGGGAAGACATAGTAGCCATACCCCTTTCTGAATTTGTGACAAGTGAGTATAAACTTGTGAGGGTAAGTAATTACAATTACGACCTGGCCATACAAAAGAAACCGGATGGCACTTACCAGGTATTGGTAATGATGTGCACCCATGCCAGCCAACCGCTGACGAAGACAGGCAATAGCTATTACTGCACACTGCACGGTAGCCAGTTTGCCCACGACGGTACAGTAACCAAAGGACCAGCCGAAAAGAACCTCATAGAACTGCCCAGTAAAATAAGCTCCGACACCCTCTCTATAAAATTGAACCGATCAATATGAAAACCAGATTACTCGCTCTTTCTTTAGCAGCCCTTAGTATAGGTGCCTGTAAAAAAACATCGAATAATAATAATGCAACGGCTGTAACGAGCAGTGAAATTGTAACAGACTTCGTGCAGAAAATAGTACTGCCACAGTACCAGAGCCTGCAGGATAAAGCAACATCGTTGAACAACGCAATTAACACCCTCAATACGACACCCAGTGCCGCGAACCTGGCCTCAGCACAACAGGCGTGGCGCGATACACGCTCGGTATGGGAACAATGCGAAGGTTTCCTGATAGGCCCTGTAGAAGATGACAATTACGATCCTAATATGGATACCTGGCCGGTAGACTACCGGCAACTCGACTCCCTGATCTCCAATAGCGCATCACTGAACGCTGCTACAGTACAAAGCCTTGGGCAGTCACTGCGCGGCTTCCATCCACTGGAGTTTATCCTTTGGGGACAGTCGGGTAATGCTACCGTGGACTCTATTACTGCTAAACAAAAACAGTACATGTCAGGGCTGGCTCAGGATATCCTGAATACTGTTACGGCGCTCAATACAAGTTGGGCTGTTAGCGCTGGTAACTTTCAAGCAGTAGTACTTACAGCAGGCGCCGGATCTGCGAGATATGCGACCCGTAAAGATGCTGTGCTGGCTATGGCCGGCGGAATGGCTGATATCTGTGATGAGGTAGGCAATGGCAAGATCGCTGATCCGTTCACCACCCGTGACTCGACTAAAACGGAATCGCCCTTCTCTCACAATTCCATGCTTGATTTTATCAATAATATCAAGGGGGCACAAAATGTTTACCTCTGCTCTTTTAGTGGTAGTGCGGGAGCAAGCCTGAGCAGCTATGTGAATGCTAATAACATATCGCTTGACAATACGATCAAGACACAGTTCGATGCAGCGATAACTGCACTAACAACTGTATCCGGCACTTTTGAAACAGCGATCTTTTCTCAGCGCACACAATTACAGAACGCAATGAACGCTATCAACACGCTGCATGCCACGTTGGATGGCGATCTGAAAACCTATATCCAGACGTACGTTAAAGACTAAAAGAGGATGAAAAAAGCATTTGTGATATCGGGTTGTGTGCTGCTGATCATTTCGTGTGTAATGTGCCGAAAGGCTAACCCGGCGGCTGTTGATGACGATAGTAGATTTGACCCTCGCCTGTCCGGAGGTGCTGCTACATTTATGGATATCAGCTCGGGGTCTTTCAGTGCAGCTATACCCGGGCTCAGCGTCAACGACGAGCGTATACATGACCTGGGAGACAAGATATTCGAACAATCATTTGTAGCAGCACCTGCGCCCCGCTTTGGCGGCCTGGGTCCTGCGTTCAATAATACTTCCTGTACTAATTGCCACCATAATGATGGATTTGGCCTGCCAACATTCGGGGCGCTGGGATCATCGCTGCTTATGCGCATCAGCATACCCGGAACCGACACCCATGGCGGACCGAATGCAGCACCCGGCTTTGGCGGACAGGTGCAGAATATGGCGCTACTCGGCGTGCAACCGGAAGCCACTGTTGATCTTTCTTATACGGAGCAAACCTACAGTTTTCCTGATGGGGAAATGGCATCATTGCGTACACCTACATATGCCCTGGTTACTCCTTATATACCCTTACCAGCGGGATATATGTTGTCTCCGCGCCTTGGTCCTCCTGTATTCGGGCTTGGTCTGCTGGAAAATATACCCGAAGCAACCATACGCTCATTTGCCGACCCTATGGACGCCAATGGCGATGGTATAAAAGGCCATACCAACTATGTCTATAACCCTTATACCAGGAAAACGGAACTGGGCCGGTTTGGCCTTAAGGCTAATACATCAACGTTGCAGGTTCAGGTGGCAACAGCCTTTCAACAGGACATGGGTATCACCAGCTATGTGCAGCCACGCAAAAGCGTGTATGGTCAATCGCAAATGGCATCGGTAGCTGATACTACTGCTCCAGACCTGGCGGATACGTCACTTAATGCGGTGATCTTCTACGTGCGTTCACTGGCTGTGCCGGGCCGCAGAAATGTGGCCGATCCGCAAGTGAAGCATGGAGAACAACTATTCAAACAACTGAACTGCTCGGGCTGCCACATACCTACCATCTATACAGGCACAGATGTGCAGCTACCTGCGCTAAGCAACCAGCGCATACACCCGTATACCGATATGCTGGTGCATGACATGGGTGCCGGCCTTGCAGATAACCGCCCTGACTACCAGGCTACCGGCACGGAGTGGCGTACCACACCATTGTGGGGTATGGGTATGTTTGAACAAACGAATGGCACACCTTACTTCCTGCACGACGGCCGTGCCCGCACTGTTACCGAAGCCATACTATGGCATGGCGGCGAGGCACAGCGCAGCAGGGACAACTTCACGAAGCTATCTAAAACAGACAGAGCAGCATTGCTCGCTTTTTTACAGTCCCTATAACATCACCAGGGAATATGTAAGAGCCACCTACAAGGGTGGCTTTTGCTTTTTTCGGGGTGCTCGCATCCTGATTTGTCTGAATTTTTCTTTGCCCGGCTTCTCGTTATCTTTGCAACCTCAGTAATTAAAAAGATGATACAGGGTATACGACATATTATTTTTGACCTGGGCGGCGTGCTGCTCAATATTGACTATCAGCTGACAGAACAGGCGTTCATTGATGCGGGTATCAGCAATTTCGGTCAGCTATATTCGCAGATGGCGCAAAATGACACTTTCGATAGACTGGAAACCGGACGTATGACACCGACTGAGTTCTTACATGCCATGCGTGAAGCATCATCCAATCAACTTACTGATGAGCAGATACTCAAAGCCTGGAATGCTATGCTGTTAGACTTTCCTGTTCGCAGGCTACAACTGCTGCAACAACTGCGCCTGTATTATGATCTCTTCCTGCTGAGCAATACTAATGAGATACATGAAGCGGAGTTCAACGATATATTGATGCGCTCGCACGGCATACCTAATATCGGTGTGTTCTTTGACAAGGTGTATATGTCGCACCGAGTGGGGCTGCGTAAACCAATGAAAGAAATATTCGAGCGTGTGCTCAACGACAATGACCTGAAGCCGGAACATACCCTGTTCATCGACGATAGTCCGCAGCATATAGCTACCGCTAAGTCATTGGGCATACAGACCATCTACCTGGAAAAAGGAATGACCATAGAAGAGGATGTCTTCAAAAATGCAAAGTAAGGCTTAACCTTTTACCACGAAGGCGCAGAGATATGCAAGGCATGACAAGTGAATAAAACACTAAGTCCCGTAAGTTTCAAAAAGTCTCGTGCCGTTGCGCTGCCCTATGACATGTGTATGATCCTTGTACCGTCGTTCTCGAAAGCGAAATCTACTTCTGCGAGATCTGCCAGTGCAGTTCTTACAGCATGTTGTTTTGCAGGAGGCACATAGAAAATAAAGAAGCCACCGCCACCCGCGCCCAGCAGCTTACCGCCGATAGCACCTGTGTTCATAGCCCTTTCATAAATGTCATCAAGGAAGTTATTAGAGATAGCGGATGACAGCATTTTTTTCTTCATCCAGCCTTTGTGCAGCAACCTGCCGAAATCATCGAGATCTCTGTCGCTGTTGCACACTATGTCCAGACCTTCATCTACCATGTCTTTGATATCACCCAGCTCGTTGTTGATGGCCTTATCCTGTGTCTTCTTGATCTGCTCTTCCAGTATCACTGATGCATAGCGTGAAAGGCCGGTATAGAACATGAGCAGATTGCTTTCGAGCATTGCTTTACGCTCTTTAGAAACGATAACGGGATTTACCTGCAGGCTACCCTCGGTAAACAACATATGGTTGAACGAACCAAAGGCCGCAGCCAACTGATCCTGCACACCTACACGCTCCTGTAATAGTTCCTGCTCCAGGTATATGGCCTCGATAGCCAGTTGCTTCTTGCTTACCATTTTTCCGGTAAGGGCATATAAGGCATGCAGCAGACCTACTGTGAATGATGATGATGAACCGATACCTGTGCGGGCCGGCAGGTCGGAAATGATATTGATCTCTAAACCGTAAGGTATATTGAGGTGCCTTATTGCGGCCCTTATTACCGGGTGCTCTATCTCATCGATAGTCTGGCAATTCTCTAATTTTGAATACGATATACGATACTTGAATTCTGAAAACGTATTGGCAGCCTGCACCGTAATGAAGATGTACTTATCTATAGAAGTAGACAGCACACAGCCACCGTGAGCGCGGAAATAATCGGGGTAATCTGTTCCTCCTCCAAAAAAACTAACTCTGACAGGTGTTTTAGATATGATCATTGAAAGTGTTTTTAGGGGTACTAAACGTTGGAAAATTTGTTTGGGTTCATGATAGAAAAACCTTTGATGAGCTCGGTGATACCCATCTGCAAGCTATGGTCGGGCTTGTAGCCTTTAGCTTCTATCTTGTCGTTGCTTACTATATAGTTCCTCTGGTCAGGGTCTGAGTTGATCTCAGACTCGGTGATGAAGAAATCAGGTATCTGTTTCTTTATCTCCAGGCATAATTCCATCTTAGAAAGGTTGGCAGTACTCAGACCAACGTTATAGGTCTGGTTCTTCATCTTGTCAAAGTTATCGATGCTGAATAGGAATGCCTTGGCTACGTCGCGCACATGTATGTAGTTACGTTTGAAGTGTGCCTCAAACAGTACAATGTACTTCTGAGAGAATGCCCGGTAGGTGAAATCATTCACTAACAAGTCGAGACGCATTCTTGGTGAGCAGCCAAATACGGTAGCCAACCTGAATGTGATCACGTTATCAGACTGCAGCAGATCGTATTCTGCCTCAGACTTGGTGGTACCGTATAGTGATATGGGCTTCAGTGGGGTTTCTTCGGTGCAGTAAATGCCTTCCTGCCCTATGCCATAACCACTATTGGTAGTCGGGTATAGTATCCTCTGGTTAGGAGAGCGGAATTTATTCATCATCATTATCGCATCGCGATTGATGGCTACCGTAGAAGTAGTGTCTTTATTGCATAGTGGCGCGCCTACCAGTGCTGCAAGCGGGATAATGATATCCTTATCGGCCATTGCCTTTTTCAAGTGGTCGTAGTTGCGTACATCTGCATTGATGAAATGAAAATCAGGATGAGCACAGCAATCCAGGAATGGGGTTTGCTGGAACATAAGGTTATCATATACTGTTACATCATATCCGTTCTTGAGTAATTCCGGCACCAGAATATTTCCGATATAACCCGCACCGCCGGTAACTAAAACTTTGACTTTCATTAAAATGCTGCTAAAAGATTTAAGAATAGTGCAATACTAAGAAAATTCCATTGAATATTATCGGAAGGGAGCCGTATTGAAGGAAATTACACCCATCATGTACGAAATAAAATTATTGTGATTATTTCGCTATGTTTTAATACTGGCAGCCGTTGAATAGAAAAAGAAACAGCCCGCTATTACCAGCGGGCTGCGTGCATCTATATGCTATTTTCTTTATTCAGCAATAATGATCTTACTGCTGTACCGTTCACTGCTGGCGGTGGCGCTAAGATAATAGATGCCCGACGGCACATCGAGCTGTAACATGACTTCCTTATTAGTGGTAACAGTTACTTGCCTGACCACCTGCCCTATACTATTGGTGATAGTGACCACTGCATTGGCATGTGTGCGTGAAGGGATCATCATGCCGAACGATCCATTGTTAGGGTTGGGCATCACCTTCATTGACGTGTTAGCCGTATTCACATTCTGTATGGCAGCCGGAGCATTATAATATGCCTTTTGCCTGCAATCGTGGTGCGTGGTGATCACCCAATAATAATTATTGAGGAAATCGGGACTGCTGTTATAGTAGCTTTGGTTGGTCTCACCGGTTAGTATTGTAGAATCCAGCGTGGTTGCATTGTCATATCCCCACTGGTAAGTGTCCATATCATTTTGCTCGCAAACGAAATTATCGTTGAACCGGATCACCTCCGGCATCTCTGCCTGATTGCCGGAAACGTAGACGGCAAATGAATCAGCGCTATTGCAGGCATAACCGCCTACCGCTGCGGTAAGGTATACCCATGCCATACCCTGACTGGTATAATTGACCAGACAATATTGCTTGTCGGCACCAGTCGCCCAAACTGAGGCGCCACCCGCGGTAGTCCATATGTACTCCTCGCCCGCCGGCGGTGGTGTAGCGGCACCAAAATTCTGATACAGAACATTATCGCATAGTATAGATGATGGCATGGTAGTGATCTGCGGCACCGATGCTGCAGGATCTACCGTTACAGTAAGTTCTTGTTCGTGAGTGCAGCCCGCAGCCGACAATGTGTAGATGTACACAACATTGAGTTGCCCTAAAGTAGTATTAGCAAGTACTTCTGCTATATTGCCCGCACCTGATGATGAGTCGGGCGTAATACCGGCAACTGAATGACGTATCCAGTTAAAGGCAGTACCGGCTGTGGCGCTGGCTGCTGTATAGTGATAAGTGGCACCGCTACAAACAGTGTCGAACAAACGACCTGATAATGCGGGCGAAGGATTGACGGTAACGGTAATATTTTGCATATTGCTGCAACCGCCTGCGCTAATTGTATAATTGTACACCACAGTGGCTGGCGCAGTAGAATTATTATCCAGCCATTCGTGAACACTATCTACCCCACTGCCGGCAGCATTATTAATAGTTGCCACCGCGGGGCGAGTCCAGGTAAACGTAGCGCCCGAAGCAGCACTGCCGGGCAAGTAGACAAACAGCATGCTATCACAAACAGCCGAAGGCGAAAGCGTGGTATTAAGCGCCGGCAATGCCTTCACCAATATGGTATCTGTTGCGACAGATGTGCACGTAGCACCTGACACAGTATAATGAACGATAGCATGGCCTGCGGCGACGCCCGAAAGAATTCCCGAAGAAGTAATTGTAGCCAATGCACCTGTAACAACACTCCATGTGCCCCCGGATGATGTATCGCTAAGGGTAATAGTTGCACCCACACATACTGAATCAAGGCCTGTGATCACACCAATAACTGGCGCGCTATTGATGGTAACCGGAAGGCTCACTGCAGTTGATCCGCAGCCATTGGTAACGGTATATTTAATAGTGTCGGTGCCCGCAGACGTGCCGGTCACCATCCCCGTTGCGGCAATAGTTGCATGACCGCCTACCTGGCTCCAAACACCACCCGCTGCAGTATCAATATATGTAACACCTGATCCTACACATATACTGTCAGGACCGTGAATAGTATCGGCGTTGGGGAAGGAGGCTACAGAGACCGTGACAACCGCGCTTTGATCGCCACAACCATTGGTGACGGTGTAGCTGATCTGCACGGTGCCGCCCGCAACACCTGTATATACACCTGTACTATTAATAGTAGCAATGCCATTATCTGCAGAGCTCCATATACCGCCGGTGGCAGTGTCAGTCAACGTTTGTGAAGCTCCGATACACACCCCGAGAGCGCCTGTAATTATTCCAGTATCTGCAAGAGGATTAACGGTGATAACATGACGAGCACTATCTGACCCGCACACATTGCTGAGGGCGTAGAAAATAGTGTCGACTCCGGCAGACACGCCCACAACAAACCCGGATGATGAGACAGTAGCTATAGACGGGTTAAAACTGCTCCACACCCCACCTCCAGCGCTGGGGGTAAGGCCGATAGCGGTTGCAACACATAATGATGAAGCGCCGCTAATAGTTGCAGATGAAGGTAGCGGGGTGATGGTGATAATAGTAAATGTATCCTTTGTGCCGCAACCATTAGTAACAGCGTAACGGATGGTATCAGATCCGGTACCTGTGGGTGTACCATGCACCACACCGCCAGATGTAACAGTAGCTATACTGGTATTGGCGCTCGACCAGGTTCCACCTGTGGTTGTATCATGGAGTGTGGTTGTAGCACTACCCTGACATAAAGAAGTGACGCCGGTAATAACACCTGCATGTGGTAAAGGGTTAACGGTGATCAATGCGGCAGTGTGCGCAGTACCACAACCGTTGGTGACCGTGTATACAATGCTGACTGTATCAGCAGCAGCACCCGTGACCACGCCACCTGCCGTTACCGAGGCTACTGAAGTATTAAGGCTGCTCCAGGTGCCGCTGCCGGCAGCATCTGACAGCGTAAGCGAAGAGCCCGAGCAAACGCTACCACCGCCAGTGATGGTACCCGCAACCGGCGCTATGCTTATTGTAATTACTGTGGTGCTGGCAACTGTACCGCAGGAATAAGTAACGTTATAAGTAATGGTATCTGAACCCACGGTATGCGTGGTGACCACACCGGTAACCGGATCGATGGTGGCGATAGCAGGGTTAGAGCTGGTCCATGTTCCGCCACCTGCTGCATTAGCCAGCGTATCGGATGAACCCAGACATATTGCAGTGGGCCCTGTAACAGGAAGCCCGGCACCATTGCTGATGATACCCATGACATGGTTAGCTGTGGCATTACCGCAACTGTTGGTTACTGTATATTTTATCGTATCCACACCCACAGCGCTACCTGTTACAATACCCGTTCCTGATACAGATGCATTGGTATTAGCGGCACTCCATGTACCGCCGGATGTAGTATCGCTCAATGTTGCAGAAAAACCTACGCAAACCCCACCTGCACCAGTGATCGTTCCGGCATCGGGCAATGGGTTAACGAGAACAGGCAGCGATGCAAAGACACTTCCGCATGCATTGGTGACTGTATATTTTACAGTATCGTTTCCTGCAGCAGCTCCTGTAACAATGCCGCCCGATGTTATGGTTGCATTAGTATTGACGCAGCTCCACGTGCCTAAAGTGGCCGACTCTGTAAGTGTCACAGAAGCGCCTACGCATACAGTGCCTGCGCCGGTTATAGTACCTGCTACAGGCGGGGATGACACCGTGATGGAAGTATTGACTACTGCACTGTTGCAGCTACCGGTTTTGGTATAGGTGACCGGGAAAGTTCCTGCGCCCAGGCCATGCACTACACCCGCGGAACTTAATGAACCAACAAAAGGACTGCCTGTTGTGCTCCATACACCGCCCGATGCGGTATCAGTAAGTGTTATATTTGAGCCTACGCAAACTGCAGTCAGACCAGCGATAGGAGAAACGGAAATGATTGTATCAATATTGATAAGGCGATAAGCTATATTCGTATCTCCTCCGGCGATTACCCTATAAAAAATACTATCAACACCACGCAAATGAGGGGTAACAGTTCCGCTCACGGTAATAGAAGCTATTGTGGTATCGCTCAGGCTCCACGTACCTCCGGTGACTGTGTTAGTAAATGGCGTAGGTGCATCGGTATAACATAGCGCGGTATCGCCTACTATAGGGGCTATATACGGCAAGGGATAGTTTCTGATAATAGAAATCGTACCACCGATATAGTTACCTGTAACAATATCGGGATAGCCATCGCCATCCAGATCGTCGACGTTCACCCCGAATGGATACAGCCCCGTCTGGTAGGTGCCTGAAGAGGTAAGAGACGCAGATGTGATAGAGCCGCTGGTTGCCGAGTTGCGAAATACGGTGACGACATTGAATATAGTACCGAAGGCGGAAGGGTTGGTCACGACTACATCCATCTTACCATCGCCATCCAGATCTGCCAGTGCTAATGCCGTAGGGTGAAGTGTTGTTGTAAAGTCTACGCGCGTGTCAAATGAACTTGCAGCAACAGTTCCTGAAGTATAGTTATTCCGGAACACTGAAATAGTTGCGGCTATATTGTTTGATACAACTATGTCAGGCCGGCCATCACCATCTATATCTCCCGCCTGCACGTCAATTGGCAAGGCGCCAGTAGGTAAATTTACTGAATCAGCGAAAGATATTGAGCCTGAAGTAGAGGTATTGATCAGCACAGTTACCTGATATGACTGTGTATCTGCTGTGATCATATCCGGCTTGCCGTCTCCGTTTATATCCGCAATAGCCATTCCTTCCGGCACACCGCCCGTGGGGAATGTCTGCGGCGTAGACGAAAATGTACCGGCATCAATGACACCGTAGGTACCTACATTGCGCAATACAGCAACTGTATTTGCAAACGGCCCGGTTGAAGCTGTCATAGTAATGGCAATATCTGGCCGGCCATCGCCATCAAAATCTGCAATACCCAATACGGCCGGTCCTCCCCCCAGGTATGTTCCCCCGGAAAATATTGACACATAATAGTCTACTCTGGGGTTAAAAGAAATACTGCCCGGTGTAGAGGTGTTTTTAAATACTGATATCTTGGAGACGTTGACATTGGTGACAACTACATCCAGCAGACCGTCGCCATCGACGTCGGCGAGCTTTACGTTGAGAGCGGCGCCGGCGACAGCATAGGAAACAGGCGATGCAAATGATGTTGCACTGAGCGACCCCGGAGTGCTGATGTTACGAAAAACGGATATTGAGCTCGAGCCGGAGTTATTGGCCACAAGGTCTGGCTTACCATCGCCATCCAGATCGCCAATAGCTGCTGTGTATGGCCCTGCGCCTCCGGTAGATATTTCTATCTCAGGCTTTAAATTAATACCGCCCGGAATAAAGTAACTGTTCACAAAAGTGGGTACGAATGCGGAGTCTTCATAACCTGTAAGGTGCGTTGTAGTGTTAAGCACAGAGACAGGCTTGCAAGATGCACCTGTATCTACGGTAACAGTGAGCGAGCTTGATGAAGCAGAGACAATAGTTGCTTTAGTAGCACCGAAATACACAATATTATCAGCAGATGTTGCACCAAAATTACTGCCCGCTATTGTTACTGATGTTGCAGGCCGTGTCCTGTTTGGGGTTACTGAAGAGATAACAGGTTGAGCCCAAAGCCCCCCTGAAACTAACAATACATTAACAAAAAAAAGGGTTAGGATTGTCTTCCTTATCGCACAACCACCCCATATTGTTCCCGACATATGCTATATTTTGCTTGTTAAAAATACGTAAAAAAACAGAGCCACGGTTTAAAATGCGACAGGAAAAAACCTTATGTGCTCGTTAATAATGTGTGGAATCCCGTAGATATGATTATACATATAAATCTGTAACCTATATAGGTTACAGGTTTACAATCAAAAGATAATACTCCTTAAAGTGCAGTCGACTGAGTGAGCAATGACTATGATAAGCCACGATACATCCTATTCTATTAATTCCCTTTCTTCTTTTGTACGAGGGTAAGCAGGCGTATAGATTCTATAGTGAGTGGCTTAATGAGATAGTAGACTACGTTCCTGTTTGCCTGAGCGCGCTCCATGTCTCTTTTATCTACCGATGAGGAGAGGATATATATCTTGACTCTCCTTTTAAATTCCTCATCCAGCATATCAAAGCGGTCCAGAAATTCCCACGCATCCATAGTGGGCATTTTTATGTCGAGGAAGACTGTTATCTGGTCATTACTACCGGGTGTGTTATAAGCATTGGCCACATGATTGAATCCTGCAATAGGATCAGTAAAAGTAGCAACGGCAACACCCGAATAAGATTTTTCGATACACACGCGGCATATCTTATTATTCAGTGCATCATCATCAATGACAACAAAATGGTGAGGGTGTTCCATGATCTTTGTTCGGATTTCAATATGCATGCAATATAGCACTTACGGCATATTTATTTGCGTCTTTTTATTCCTTAATTTTAAACTCGATAGTAAATGTTGTTCCTTCATTTACCTGGCTCTGTACACTTATTTTTCCATTTAGCGTTTCCACCTGCGTTTTCACCATATATAACCCCATACCCTTGCCCTCAGCAGCCTGCGGATGGAAGCGCTTATACAAGCCAAATATCTGATCTCCCTTCTTTTCCAGATCAACGCCCATGCCGTTGTCTTTAAATGTAAGCACGATCTTGTCCTTTAGCTTGCGGCTGGTGATCTCAATGACAGGAGCAAGATCTTGCCGACGGTATTTAATACTGTTGGATATGAGATTGTAAAATATGCTGTGTACGTAACTTTTGAGCGTGATCATTTCGTCCACCTCTTCAAAGTTTACATTGATCTGGAACAATTGAATCTCAGTAATGGATCCGATACTGTATTTGATATCGTTGACGATCTGAGAAAAATGCACCACTTCTTTGTTCTGGTTGATCTCGTGTTTTACCTGCAATATGTGATTGAGGTCCATGATCACATTATCCAGTTTTTTAGCCGAGGCTATAAGGCCTTCTGTGAATAACGCCCTATCCTGGTCTGTAAGGTCGCCATCATTCAGTGCTTCTGATATGCCCCGAATGTTGGCTACCGGAGCACGTAAGTTGTGCGAAATGATATAAGCAAATTGTTCCAGATCTTTATTGCGCTGTATCAACTCTTCGGTGGTCTTTTGTTGTTGCAACTCAGATAATTTCCGCTCAGTAATATCGCGAAGCGACATAATGACACCGAGAATTACCTGCTGCTGGCTCCAGACAGGGTGAAAGTGAGCGTAATACCAGCGCGATGAGCCATCCGGCTCATCGAAACTAAGTTCATAATTGACGTTTCCTCCTTTTGATGCTGAGCGGAGCGACTTCCTTATTATCGCCCTCCTATCTTCATCAAAATAATCGGGAGCATATTTCCTTTCTGCTATCTCTCCTTTGAAATGCGTCTTTGCAAATTTCAAAGCGGGCTGATTGAACGACAGAACTCTTAGCTCCATATCCAACAACACGTATGCCGTCTCCGTGTTATCAAATATACTTCTAAGGTTAGCCTCCGATTTGTGTAGTAACTCCTCGGCCTTTTTGCGCTCTGTTATGTCTTGTGCAGTTCCGGTGATCTTTATTGGTTTACCATGTTCATCATAGATAACCTCACCCAGTTCACTAACAATGCGCTGCCTACCATCGGGAAGCAATACCCTGAACTCGGCTTTGTATTCGCCATTAGTTTCCATGGCCGTTTTAAGCACGTCGTCTATATGCATGTGGTCGTCGGGGTGTACTATGCTATAAAAAAACGCTGTAGTAACCTCTGTTTTCGTAGGGTCTACTCCAAAAATATGATACGTTTCTTCCGTCCATGTCACAGATTCTTCTTTGCCACTTTCAGGATCAGCAAGTACTACCTCCCAACTACCTATATGTGCTATCCTTTGAGAGGCAATCAGCTGGGCTTCATTTCTCTTCAGTTCATTTTCAGCGATCATCTTTTCAGTAATATCATTTGAAAGTATCAGGCGTGCGTTTTTCCCTTCAAAAATAATGTTGTTGACGCTGATCTCCGCATATATTATTGAACCATCTTTTCTCAGGTGTTTCCACACACCACGATTGCTAAATCCTTCTGTATTGGTGCGATCAAGTGTTATGAATTTTTCTCTTTCATCGGCCGGTCTTATGTCAGTTGCCTTCAAGGAGAGAAATTCCTCCCGTGTATATCCATATTGCTGGAGCGCTGCCTGATTGACATCAAGAAACCTGAAGGTCTCCACATCAAAAACAAAAAGAGAAACAGGATTTCTATCAAACAGGCTCCTGTACTTCTCTTCGCTCTCCCTTATCTTTCTTTCGGCTTCCTTGCTGGTAGTGATGTCGCGAATAAATCCATTGATCTGAACAATGTTGTTATCGCTGTCTCTGATCAGAAAAAGTTCTGTGTGTATATGCTTTGTTGCACCATTGTTATCTATGATCCTGCAGTCATATTGCTGGGTATCCTTCGATCGGAATGCCTCCTGATTCATTTCTGTAACATAAGCTACGTCTTCAGGATGCACACGGTCTAAAAAACTAAAAAATGAAGGTTCTATGTCACCCGGAGTGTAACCCAGAATACGGAATTTCTCATCAGACCAGTAGGAGGAATCTGCAATAAGATCTGCTTTAAAGCTACCAAAGTGCGCCAGGCGTTCCGCCTCTTTCATCAGCTCTTCCCTGGCTATCACCTCCCTCAGGTGTCTCTCCCGTTCTGTTTTCAACGCATTCTTTTCTACAGCGCTCAGTATAGCATTGGGTAGGCGTTGCAGCCTGTCTTTAAGAATGTAGTCGTTTGCACCCTCCTTCATTACCTGCACAGCATACTCTTCAGACATGGTACCGGTAACTATTATGAACACCGTATATATCTCTTTTTCATTAAGAATATTCAGGGCTTCGAGTGCATTGAATTGTGGCAGCGAGTGATCGGCAAGGATAGCATCATAAGTATTACGTAATATAGCATCCAGGAAGGAAGCTTTATCAGACACTACAGAAACATTAGCCTCCATACCCGACCTCTGGAGTACCTTTTTTACCAGATATATATCGAACTCATCGTCTTCTAAAAGTAAAATATTCAACATGCACTTTTCAGTTTAAACGGTATATCATTCAATGCCTGTCACTGGTGGCTGGTTAAGCACAAGCCAATACATTTTCAGGTCAGTAATTGCCTTGCTGAAAGATTCAAAATTTACCGGTTTTACAATATAGCTATTTGCACCCACTTTGTAGCTCTCCACAATGTCTTTTTCTTCTTTTGAAGACGTAAGGATAACAACCGGTATCATTTTTGTCTCTTCATGAGCTTTTATTTGCCTGAGTATCTCTATTCCATTTACCCTGGGCAAGTTGATATCCAGTAGTATTAACTTTGGCTGAACAGACTTTGGCTTATCAGCGTACTTACCCTTGCAGAAAATATAGTCTAATGCTTCCGCGCCATCATCAAGCACTACCAGGTCGTTTGCGACATTATTTTTTTTTAAGCTTCTTACAGCCAGCGCAGCCTCATCGGGATTGTCCTCAATAAGTAATATCTCTACTTTATATTGTTCCATTTTTGCTGCTATTATTAGGTAAACTAAAATAAAACGTTGCGCCTTTATGTTCCTCGGCAGAAGCCCAAACCCTGCCATCGTGCCTGTTAACTATTCGCTGCACCAACGCAAGCCCCACCCCGGCACCTTCGTATTCCGACCTTTTGTGCAGTCGCTGAAAAACACCAAACAAGTTGGCACTGTATTGCATGTCAAAACCAACCCCATTGTTTTTTACAGAGAAAATAAGCTCCTCTTCGGTGCTGGTGCAGGATATCCATATTTGCGGTAACACTTCTTTTGACGAATATTTGATGGCATTAGATATCAGGTTTACCCAAACATGTCGTATCAGCTGACCATCGCATGAAGCCGGCATTAGTGCGCCTATGTGGAAGCGGGCATTGCTACCGGTCAATAAGCGCTGCTCATTGATCACCTCTTCCACAATTTCACTCATTTCAGTATCCTGTTTTCGCACCTGTTGCCTACCCAAACGTGACAGGTTAAGCAACTCATCGATAAGGATACCCATGCGACGGGTATTATTGATAATTGCTCCCATCATGTCGATAGACTCTTGGGGTAGTTTATCCAGATGGTCTGCCACGAGTATCTCTGTATACCCGCTTATTATCCGCAGCGGCGCACGCAAATCGTGAGATACAGAATAAGAAAAAGATTCCAACTCGCTGTTCAACACCTCCAGCTGCCTGGTTCGCTCCCTCACATTGCGCTCCAGGTTATCATTAAGTGCCTGTATCTCGTGTTGTGCCTGCTTTATTTCTGTAATGTCAATAGATATAGTCATTACAGCATATACCTCCTTATGCTCATCCCTTAGCGGCACGTACCGCGTAAGGAAATGCAGTCCCAAATAGCTCGACTCCGCCGATATGGTCTTTCCGGTAAAAGCCGCATCCCGGTATGGTGCTGCTATCTTGTATGCATCAGGCGACAGCACCTCCCGCTCCGGTCTGCCTTCCATAGTGGTTTTGTCACTTCCTATTCTTTGCAGTCCTTCTCCTTCTGCCAAAATAAAATATCTATTTTTGTCTACGATCGTCACCACCGATCCGGGCAGATTAGCAGCTATCTCTCTGTATATTTTTTCATTTTTGCGTTGCTGCACTTCAATATTGTGGGTCTCGGTCACATCCCTGAAGTTGACTACTATAGCATGCACATATTCCTCATTAAGTCTATTGGTAATATTCCCTTCTATCCATACGTAGTCCCCGGCGCGGTTACGTGTGCGAAACTTACATGGAACAGTCTTTCCCGGATTGGCTGATACCTCAGCGATCATCTTATTCACTGTACCCTTATCCTGAGGATGAACACGTGATTGCCAGTTAACATGCTCGGGGTCGGCATCAGACCAGCCAACCATTCTTTTGGCACTCCCATTGCGGTAGATAGGAAGGAAAGCAGCATCGTGCAGGGAGATGGCATCAAAGCTGTTCTCTATAATTGCACTGAAGCGGAGTTCCTTAGCTAACAGTTCATTACTCTTGGCTATTACCAGTTGCTCCAGATGCTCATTAAGCTCTTTCACTTGTGCCTCAGCCTGCTTCCTCTGCGCTATTTCAGCTTCCAACTCTGCAGATGTTTTTAAAGAGAAGGCAAGCGGCAAAGTGCGGTATAAGTAAAACACCGTTATCCAGCTCACCACACCGGTGAAAAATTTAACCAGAGCATTGAGCCGGTACATAGGCAGCCAGAATGTAATGGCATCTAAAAAGTGCGTGGCGCCGCAGGCCAGTATAAAGGCTGCGAAAAGAAAATACAACTTTACAAAATGCGACTGCGTCTTACGAGTGATATACTTAATGATGAATAACGGGATAGTAAAGTAGGCTGACCAGATCATAAGGTCGCTGGTGATATAGAGCCACCCATGAAACTGTGACCAATGACCGCAATGCCACCGCGGTGGCCAGTCGGCTGTACTGAATAGATTTTGAAAAAAATCTGCGACCTCACCCATATTTGTTGCCTGATTTTTTACGCTCCTCAACAATTAAATTAAAACTCCTGTAACAACGTTAATCATTCAATAACAGCTTTAATATATGAAGTATTATTTAAATTTTCTAGTCTCTATTCATATATATAGGGTTGTTTTTGGTAACTAAATTGATTACGAAGATGTTATAGTAGGATTGCCTTATTACCCGTTGCATCGTATCGACCAAACCTTGTTATAATAATTGCAGCAGCATAATGCGGGTAGAAAAATGCCGGAACATTTTTATTGCATGTTCTTGGATTGTTTTGCACCTTTTATAATGGAATATACAGCTTTAAAGGCTAGTAACTTGTTATTGTGCATTTTCTTTTTCTGAAATTTCATTTTTGAATTTTCGCTTGTTGTTCCGCCTATATTTGCAATAACAAACTGACTACAAATGAACAAGATATTAGTTACCGGAGGCTGCGGCTATATAGGTGGCCACACAATAGTAGATCTGATACAAAATGGCTTTGAAGTGATATCTGTGGACGATATGTCACGCGGATATACCGAGATGCTGGCAGGCATAGAAAAGATAGTAGGTAAAACAGTGAAGAACTATAAGGTAGACCTTTGCAACCTTGATGATACCGAAGCCATCTTCCTCGAGAATCCGGATATAGTAGGGGTAATCCATTTTGCAGCGTTCAAGTCGGTACCGGAGTCCGTAGACGAACCATTGATGTATTTTAAAAACAACTTCAACTCACTTATCAATATTCTGCAATGTGCAGAAGAGTTTGATGTAAATAATTTTGTATTCTCCTCATCATGCTCTGTGTATGGCAATACCACTCAGCTACCTGTGGTGGAAGAAGTTCCTTTTGCACCGGCGGAGTCGCCATACGCACGCACCAAGCAGGTAGGCGAGGCCATATGCCAGGATTTTACCAAGGTAAAACAGCACTTTAATACGATATTACTTCGTTACTTCAACCCGGTGGGTGCGCATCCTTCTGCCCTTATCGGGGAGTTTTCTGACATTACTGAGAGCGTGGTACCGGTGATCACTAAAACAGCGATGGGCAAACGTGAATCCATGACCGTATTTGGCAACGATTACGATACGAAAGACGGCTCTTGTGTACGTGATTATATTCACGTGATGGACATTGCCAATGCGCACACACGTGCACTGCAATACATTATTGACGACCGCAACAAAAGCAATTGCGAGGTGTTTAACCTAGGTACAGGCAATGGTGTTACCGTGCTGGAACTCATAGCTGCTTTTGAAAAAGTAAGCGGACAGAAACTGAATTATAAAATAGGCCCCCGCCGCCAGGGTGATGTGGTAGCGGTATACGCCAACAATAACAGAGCGCGCACACTACTGGGCTGGGAAACCCAATATGACCTTGATGCCATGATGGATACCGCATGGAAATGGGAGCAAGTAGTTGGCGAGATGACGAAGAAAGAAAAGGTAAAGGGATAGGCTCATAGGCATACGCTAAAAAGATAAGGGCAGCCCGTACGGGCTGCCCTTATCTTTTTATATTATATACACGTGTCTTATCGCTGATCAAAATCTATGACCACGCGCTCTGTGCGCGGGTGGGCCTGACAGGTAAGTACGTACCCTTTTTCTACCTCGTCATGCTCCAGGGAATAATTTACTTCCATCTCCACTTCACCCTCTGTAACCAATGCCCTACAGGTGCAGCAGACACCGCCTTTGCAGGCATAAGGCAGATCGGCACCATTGCGCAGTGCAGCATCCAGTATGCTCTCTCCATTAAAAGGCACATCCATGTTAAAGGTAGTACCGTCTAGTGTGATGCTCACTTTACTGGCCGGACCGGTCTCCGCCTTGTGCGTCGATGCCCACTGCTGGTGAGCTTCCTTAGGCTGATCGGGAGAGGTAAATAGCTCTATATGTATGTTCTCAGATGGCATACCCAATTCCACCAGCTGTTGCTTAACAGAAAGTATCATCTCCTCAGGACCACAGATAAATACCTCATCAATGGTGGAGAGATCGATGAGCTTTTCGCAAAATTCTTTGCATTTAGCTGCAGTGATGCGACCGCTGAACAAAGGCACATCCATGTACTCGCGGCTGAGCACATGAAAGAGTCGAAGACGGTCCATATAGGTATTCTTCAGCGCCTCGATAGACTCCCTGAAGATAACTGAGTTGCGGGAGCGGTTGCCATACACCAGGGTAAAACTGCTATTTAGCTCTTCCTGCAGCACCGTCTTCATAATACTCATGATCGGCGTAATGCCGCTACCTGATGCAAAGGCCAGGTATTCTTTGTGAGTCTTGTCAGACTTACGCGGGGAGAATTTACCCATAGGGGGCATTACGTCTAATACATCACCTGCCTTCAACTCTGCATGAGCATAGGTTGAGAACTTGCCTTCTTCCACTTTCTTAATGGCCACACGTAACTCTCCATCACTGGGGCTGCTGCATATGGAATAAGATCGGCGCACTTCGGCACCATTCATATGCCTGCGGAAGGTGAGGTACTGACCGGGCGCAAAGCGAAATAACTCGCTGAGCATTTCCGGTACTTCAAGCGAAACAGATACACAATCGGCGGTTTCAGCGCGGACTTCTTTTACCTTTAAGGGATGAAATTTGAGTGCAGACATAAACGGGTGCAAAGGTAGGTTTAATTAGGTAATTTGGAATAGATATGGTAACCGGCTGCGGGGTGGCCATGCAACACCATGACGTTTTTAATCAGAGACATCTGTTGTTAAAATAAAAAAATGCTAATTTTAGCCGTACTCTAAACCGATAACCATGAAAAAAATGCTCCTGTTAACCCTGTCTGCCGCACTCTTTTTCACAGCATGCAAAAAAGGCGACACGGGCGCAGCCGGTACTAATGGCACTAATGGCACCAACGGAAACGCCAATGTAGAGGGTGCGGTGCTTACCGCCAATGGCAGCGACTGGCAATGGGACCCCGTTAACTCCCGAAACCTGATAGTGCTTGCCGATAGCGAGATCACTCAAGCAATTTATGACTCAGGTTCTGTAGAGATATATCAGCAAACAGGTGCAGCGGCATGGCTTACATTACCTTATTCGTTTCAGCCCACGGGTGCGCCATATACGCTGAACTGGTACTGTATGCATTCTGTGGGCAGCATCATTATCTATGCCCAGGCCTCTGATATGAGCCACGTAGACCTGAGCAGTACTACCAATTATTTTAAAGTGGTATGTATAGCAGCCGGTGTCCATAAGCAGAACCCTGCAACCCACACCATACATCACGATCTGCAACCTCAGCCGCCTAATGATGCCCCTGCGCCGATGCAATAAAAGAGAGCGAGTGTATTATTTTATGGATTCTGCTCTTTTCTACGTCTATATCTGCAAATAGAAAGTAGTGACTACATTTGCAACAGAAAAAAAGAAAATGAGCCAGGAAGACAATAGCCTACGCAGCAAGGTGGGTAATTTCCAGAAGATAGCCGATATAGTAATGGGTATACTCTACATCTGTATTGGCATATGGATACTTTTTGCTAAACATTTTGGCAATTTTGATATCACCGGCCCACTGGCATGGTGTTTCTCCGCATTATTGATATTCTATGGCAGCTTCAGGCTATACCGGGTGCGCATGATGCAGCGCCGTGGCCGTGAAGAATAATGCTGTTTTTAGGCATTAGCAATTTTCATATGCCTGTTAAATTATTGTTACAAAGTATATAAATAAAGTAGCTTTTTTTGAATTATCAGTAAAATTGTGGTTTATGCGCTTGCTTGCAGTAGTTTTTCTCGTCGTTTCCTGTAGTATACTTGGTATTTCATGCGATCAAAAACCGGATCATCCCGATACATTAGGGAGTGGTGCTATAGACATATCTGTGGACGAAACGTACCGCTCTGTAATAGAACAGCAATCAAAGATATTTGACAGCAGTTTCCCCAATGCCAAGGTAACCATTCACTATAAGCCAGAGGCCGAGTGTTTTAAAGATTATTTCGATAATAAGGCCCGTATCATATTGGTGACCCGCGACCTGACCAAGGAAGAAAAAGACATTTGCGAGCAAAAGCAGATATTCCCATCGTCAGTGCAGCTGGCGAAAGATGCTGTAGCTGTGATCGTGAATAATGACAATGCCGACTCCACAATGGATATGCCCACGTTGAAGGGTATACTTACTGGTACCAATAAGAACAATTATACCGTTGTATTTGATAATGGAGCATCGAGCATAGTGCGTTATATAACCGACTCTATGCTGCAGGGCGAAAAACTGGGTAAAAATGTATTTGCTGCTACAGGCCGAAACGGGGTAGTAGACTATGTGATGAAAAATCCAAAAGCTGTAGGCTTTACAGGATTGGGTGACGTATCAGATTCTGTTGATGAGAACAACACAGGGGCATTCATTAAAAATGTAAAAGTTGTTTCGATATATAATGATAGTTTGCGGGTATTCTTAAAGCCTTATCTTGCATACCTTGGCCTGAAGCAATACCCCCTGACCCGTAAATTATATTATGTAAGCAGGGAGAGTTACCCGGGTCTTGGCACGGGGTTTGCCAACTTCTTAGGAGGACCACGTGGACAACTTATTTTTGCGCACGCACATCTTTATCCTATGCGAATGGAGATAACAATACGCGAAGCAGAAATTAACAATGGTAAATAAAACAATAAATTTCAAACTCAAATACGATAGCAGTAAGTAACATGAAAAGAGTAATGATGATAACCGCCGCTATAGCACTAGCAACATCTTTAGTGGCGCAGGCGCAGACAGTAGAGGAAGGTATTAAAATGTATAAATACCAGAAGTACCAGTCAGCAGAAAAGATACTCACCCCGCTGGGTGTAAAAGACCCTGTAGCTAACTATTATCTGGGCCTTTCTTACCTGGACGCAGGTAACCCAAGCCGTGCCAATACGATATTCCAGAGATACCCGGACGATCCGGCTAATCAGGCAGGTACTGCCCGTGTAGCTTTTGCTACCAAAGACCCTGCTACCGGTGCTAAAATAGCCAAGGATGTAGCAGCAAAAGCAAAGAAGAAAGAATATATGCCACTGGTATATGCTGCCGAGGCACTGACTTACTCTGAAGGTTCGGACCTGCAGCAGGCCGTGCAATGGTATAAAGATGCCCTGACCAAAAACCCTAACGATGCGGAAGCACACCTGGGTATGGGCGATACCTACCGCAAGATAGCAGGCGGTGGCGGTGAGGCTATGAACAATTATGAAGCCATCACCGAAAAAGACCCTAACAATTCACTGGTACTTAGCCGTATAGGCGACCTGTGGTATGATGCCCGCACTTACGAGAGCGCAAGGGATTTTTATCAGAAAGCAAAAGATGCAGACGCAGCTAATCCGCTGCCTTACCGCTCGCTCGCAACTGCTTACCAGCGCACGGGTAAGTATGATATAGCGCTGCAGAACGTAAAGAAATATATAGAGCTGAGCGACAACACAACAAGCGACCAGATCAGCTATGCTGAGATATTATACCAGGCAAAGAGCTACTGTGATGCTGCAAAGCTGGCTGCCGACCTGATGACACAGCAGCCACCGGCAGATAAGAAAACTGAGCTGGTAGGTATTCTGGGCTTCTCACAAGCCGAGTGCGGCGACTCTACTGAGGCGCTCCGCAATATGCGTGAATTCTTCAGACTGAAAAAAGCAAAAGACATTACTCCTGAAGCATACATCGCGTTTGGCCGCTTGTGGATGAAATTAAGCAATGTAGACTCTGCCGGATACTACTACATGATGGGTATCAAGAGCGATACTGCACAGAACAAAACAGATACCTACCGCCAGATAGCGGAAGCGTACAAGAGCAAAAAAGAGTACTGCAAGGCCGCTGACTGGTATACCAACCTCATCAAGAGCAACCCGTCGACACAACCGCTGGACTACTTCTGGAGCGTAGTAATGTACTACTATTGTAAAGACCTGAAGAATGCATTGAGTAGTGCAGAGCAGTTTGAAAGCAAGTATCCTGAACAACCATCATCAACTTACTGGCATGCACGCGTGCTGGCTGCAATAGACTCTGAAGCTACTACAGGTGGTGCTGCACCTTTCTTCACCAAATGGCTGGAAAAACTGGGCCCTGACGGCGAGGCAAAACCTGACAAAAAGAATGACGTGCTGAAGGCTTATGAATACCTGGTATTGTATAACTACAATAAAAAGGACAAAGAAGCCACTAAGCAATATATGGATAAGCTGCGTGCAATAGATGCTAAAGACAGCCTGCTTATACAAATAGAAGAAATGGAAAAAGGCGGAAGTAAGCCTCCTAAAAAGAAGTAGATAAACTGAATGACATAACGAAAATAAGCCCCGCAAATGCGGGGCTTATTTTTTGCCCTGCGGGCAACCTTTTTACACCATTGTGCATATCTTACTATACACAAACACACAGAAGCTACTGCATGACCTACGAAAAGGCCATAGAAGGATGTAAAAAACAGGACAGGATATCGCAAAAATATCTGTTTGATGCCTACTCTGACGGTATGCTGATGTTATGTATGCGATATGTAAAGAACCTGCCCGATGCCGAAGAGCTGATGCTGAACGGGTTCTATAATTTTTACAAGAGCATCGACAGGTTTGTTTTTAAAGGCAAGGATAGTATCAGTGCATGGTTGAAGAAAATAATGGTAAACGAGTGCCTCATGCACCTAAGGAAAAAAGGAGCACTGAAAATAGTAGAAGAGGAGTACGCTGGGGAGGTAAGCTCCGGTCAGTCGCTTACAGACAGGATAAGCGCGAACGAGATAGTGAAGATAGTGACAACCCTGCCTGATGGTTATAGAACGGTCTTTAACCTTTATGTAGTAGAGGGTTACAATCACAAGGAAATAGCAGCAATGCTGAACATAAATGAAGGAACATCAAAATCGCAGCTGAGCAAGGCACGTGCGCTGCTGCAGGAAATGATCAAACAAAACGGAATTTATTATGAACAATAAGGAAGACCTGCTACTGAGGGAGAAAATAGAGTCGGTGGGCACACTGCAGGGCGGCATTGTGTATGGCAAGGAGGAGGCATGGGAAAAGCTACAGGCCAGGATGGATAAAAAACCTGTGCGCGTTTTGCCATGGCGCACCATACTTGCCGCAGCCGCTATACCGCTGCTGGTAACAGGTATCATATTGTATCGCTTTATGCAGCCTGCAACTGTTACTAATAATGAATACACCCAACATACACAACCAGCAAATAACCCGACAAATGTCCAGCATACAGCATCTGCCCCTATAACCACTGTCGCAGCAACGACAACCGCCCAACCCGCGCTGGCAAATACCATTGCCAAACTGCCTGCAACGCCAACGCTTGCACCTATAACCACAGGCATACCTGTTGCCCAAAACATTCAAGCGCCGTTAATGCCACTGGCAACCATCACCCCTCCCGCTGCAAAACAAAAAATGAGGGTGCTGCACATCAATGAGCTGGACAACCCTGTGGCAGATGATCAGGCCACGGTTGATAACAATGGCGATTGGAGGCCATCGTTGATGACCGAAGGCAAGATGCGCACTATGCACATCAATGATGTAGCCAGGCAGGATGAAGAAGACAGGTTGGCGCCGCGCGCGGCTAAGCCGTCTTTCGGCAACATCACCTTCTTTAAAAAACCATCGCCGGAGCAGATGGGTATGAATAATGATCTGCAGGACCGTGGCCACGGCCTGTTCAGAATAAACACCGGTACTCAAAACTAACTACATGAAAAGACTCGTTTTATCTGTTGCGCTTATTGTGATAAGCCTTAGCAGTAACCTGTATGCACAATCGTCAATTGCAGGAAAGAGAACGAACTCCGTGTTCAACATCTCTGACGATTACATCTACAATACACATACCGTATACCTGGAACATGACACCCGGATGATCATCGAGATGGCGGACGTGACAGACTATGTGATGTTGAACAACTTGGACTCGCTGGTAAGGCAGATGCGCTTCGACATAGACTTTTATAAAGACTCCCTGACAGCACTCGACAATGTGCGTATAGATTATGCCATAAGGCTGGAGAGTGACAACACCATGATCCGCTTTAAGAAATACAGCCCCGATGGCGATATATACGTGAAGCGCCACGGCGAATTATCGAAGATGAAAGTTGAACGCGACACCATACGCCTTATAGTAAGAAAGCAAAAGACCGACCACAACAGCAAAATGTTCTTCTATGACTTCCCTGTGCAGGTGACCTTTATACTCAATAACTACACCGACCTGGACAGTGTGTTGAAATATGATGGCCTGCTCGACAAAATAAAAGACACTCTGGCCGCACGCACAATGCCAAAAGTATACGACCCGAACATAAGCAAGCACAGAACTGAAATAGAGTATTATCCTTTCAGCCACGAACCAAAAATGGTAAATATCAAGGTGGATGGCGAAGGGAATAATACCAAAAAATACCACCCAAGAAAAATCAGATCCTGGACCTTATATCAACAATAAAAATAAACGACATGAACAAGATCATTCTAATGGCGGTGATTGTACTCACTTGCCTGCAGGGCGTAGCCTTTGCACAGGAACAAATGACACCTTATAAGAAAAGGTACAACGCCAGCAAGACCGAGAAGACATTCAACATGTGGGATGCTGGTATCAACATCAGGGACTTCGTTTTCCTTAAAGATGGGGAGATGATCATAGAGATGCAAAAGGCAAGTGGCTTTGAGCGGGTGCGCAACATAGACCAGGTGCTCATGGATCTGAAAAAGGATATTGCCTTCTATAAAGACTCACTGGAGAATACCACCAATAATGTGCGCATAGACTATGTGATCACCGACCACTCTGACCATCGTGAAATACGCTTTACACAGCATAAGTCGGCAGGAGATATATACGTAAGTAAGCAGGGGCAAACCGCGCGCCTGAAAATGGAACAGGACACCATAAGGATCATCATGTGGCTGGACAACGACCTGATGGCCGACACAACCAAAAGAAAAAAGCGTTTTGACGATCCCAGACGTCTATGCTGTACTAACCTCAATAAAGAAGCCGTGCAGGTAACATTCTGCCTCAACAATTACACCGATATCGATAAGCTGATAGCCGATGGTGACAATATCCGCAAAGCTGAAGACACACTGAAGGCAATACTGGAGCCCGGCACCTTGCAGAGGCCTGAGAAATTTCCCGCATCTGCTGTTTACAGGCCTTATGCCACCACGGGTCCTGTATTGTTCAAGAGAGTGCGTGGTGTTATGAGAAATGAAACCGATTATTATGCCGATGGATCTACCATCGGGCCAACACTGATGATCGATGAAAATGTAGGCGTTGGGCTGGTAATGAATACCCTGTGCCCTACTGCCGATATCAGGATATTGTTTGCCGACAGATGGCGCAAGGGAGACAGGGAAACTTATTCATTCGGAGGCATATCATTAGCTCCCTATTTCTTCTTTGGCAAGGATGCAAGTGGCAATCTGCAGGTCAATGATAACTGGTTCATCAATGCTGAGATCGGAGCACACTACGGTGAGTGGAATAAAGGCACAAAGGGCGACATCACCACACTGGGCTTCGGCTATCTGCTGAAACAGAAAGGAGATTATTTTCATGGCCCTACCTTCAAAATGTTTACCAGCATCAAAATAAACAACCGGATGAGCATATCGCCGGAACTCATAGCAACCAACAATTTCAAACAGATATTCCCCGGCCTGACATTAAAAATGTTCTGACGAAAATGGTAACGATCTAAGCTTCATATTCCTGTGGCCCCTATCACCATCAAAAAAGCCCCCCGATATCGGGAGGCTTTTGTTTATCCATTAATTCGTGATCTACTGTCTTACCAGGTTCCCCACTTTACTCAGCATACTCTGGAATTTATCCTTCAGCTTCTTAGCTGTTTCCTGATCTCCCGATGTCTCCGCTGTACTTGCCAGTGAGTTTACAAACGTAAGGTCATTGCGCACATCTCTAGACGTTGTTTCCTTCTGATCGTCGCTAAGGGTCATTACCCACGCCACATCATCTTCTGCATTTCGGGCCAGCTTCAGAGCCAGATCACGGCCCTTGTCTTTAGCACCCGCTCTGTAATAGGATATTGCCATGTAGTAAGCGTAGGCGTCATAGAAATAAGCGTGCTCACTGATGCCCGTCATTACTCTATCCAGCAATTTTATGGCATCTGCACTCCTGCCATGGGCGGTCAGCTGATCTGCGATCTGCGATGCATACAAGCGATAGGCAATGAACATTACCCTGTTCTTTTCATCAAAGTATACATTATTCTTATCACCGCCACCCCATCTGAAGGTATTCATAAACAGGTTGTAGCTCTTATCCAGATCGATGTTGCTCATTTGCTGTTTAGGGTCTGTATTAGGCGGTGTCTTCAGGCTATAAGGCACCAGGCGGTATACCATACCCTCCTGTCTCAGGTAATTGCCCAGTCCCATATAGTTCTCATTTCCAGGGAATCCGCCACTGAAATAGATAGGGCGTTTCCAGCCATCTTTTGCGTTGGCTGCTATCATATTGATCAGGGTCACGTCATTCTTATACAAACCTCCTTTGTCAATATGGAACTTCATATCGTTCTCTATATTGGCTGTATCTGCGGCATTCACCATTCCGTTCTTCACCAGCTCTTCCTTGCTCAGGCCCTGCACATACACATTATGTGAAGGGAAGTAATTTTCCTTTTCACCCATCTGATTCTGCAGCATATTCTTATCGTCTTTGCTGATGATGAAGCGACACATGTCATACAGATTGATATAGGTCTCTTCACTTATCCTCGGATCCTTATAGTAACGCACATATTCGTGGCGCGAGCCGGCATAGTCTTCTTTCGACCACACCATAGGTATCGCGTCAGCATTATTCACCTTGTTGTTCAGCTGGTCTATGAACCATTCTGTGCCTATCAGCGTATTGATCATAATGCGCACATCGGGGCGCACACCTTCTACCTCCTGCAGGTACCATAAGGGATATGTATCATTATCACCAAAGGTGAGCAGTATGGCATTAGGTGCACAAGACATCAGCGCATTATATGCGGTGTCCCGCGCTATGGTCTTTTTAGAGCGGTCATGGTCATCCCATTCTTCCTTGGCCATTAAGGTAGGCACTGCCAGCAGGCACAGGCCTATGGTAGCGTAGCTACCTGCAGGTCCTTTTATAAATCGCTTCAATAGTTCGCTCAGCATCAGTACGCCAAGACCTATCCATATAGCGAATACATACGTGCAACCCGCAAACGCATAGTCACGCTCACGTGGCTGCACCGGCGCCATATTCAGGAATATGCCAATGGCAGCACCGGTGAAGAAGAAGAAGATCAGTGTGGCTATCCAGTCTTTACGATTACGCTGGTAGTGGAAGTAGGCACCCAATAGCCCGAGTATCAGCGGCAGGAAGTAGAGTTGGTTACGTGCGCCATTGTTACGGTAGCCATCGCCCATCTTATCTATATCGCCTACTCGCCAATTGTCCAGCGGCTTTATGCCCGATATCCAGTTACCGTTCTTAGGTTCACCCTGTCCTTCCAGGTCATTTTGTCTTCCGGCAAAATTCCACATAAAGTAGCGCCACCATAGCCAGTTCATCTGGTACCTGATGAAGTATTGCATGTTATCGGCTCCGGTAGGCGTTGCTCCATCGGCGATGTTCAGGTAGCTGCGGTAAAATTGCGGATGCCCTTCATTGCCCTCCCATATACGCGGGAAGAATCGCAATGTAGTCGGATCATACTCCGGTTCGCGTTTCTTCCCCGTCTCTTCATAGTAGTCCTTACCATTCTTCTTCATCTGCGTGTAGATAGAACCGGTGGTCTTTATGTTTACGACAGGACTTGTAAAATCCGGGCCATACAGCAAAGGCTGTGAACCAAACTGCTCACGCGATACATAGCTGTTCAGACTAAATGCATTGTCAGGGTTGGTCATATCAATAGGCACATCTGCACGTGAACGGATGACCGGAACGATATAACTGCTGTAACCAATGATGATGAACATGATGCACAGCACAGATGTATGCAGCAAGTGATATCCTTTTTTGCGCACCCAAAGCAGCAGGCCTATAAGGCCGGCGGTCAGCAATACAAGGAAGGTAACTGAACCTGCATCAAACGGCAAATTGAAACTGTTGGTAAACAGGATATCAAAGTTGGCCGCGATCTTAGGTATGTATTGAATAATGCCCACCTGCACAAAACCCAGTATACCGCAACCAGCAAGAAATGCGATGATGGCCCCCCTGGTAGTAGCGGTATAGCGCCTGTAGTACCACAACATAATGATAGGCGGGATACACAATAGGTTGAGCAAATGCACACCCAGAGACACACCTATAAGGTAGGCAATGAGCACCAGCCAGCGGTCGGCATACTTGCTGTCAGCAACGCGCTCCCACTTGAGTATAGCCCAGAAGGTGATAGCGGTAAAGAAAGACGACGTACCGTATACCTCTGCCTCAACCGCCGAGAACCAGAACGTATCGGAGAAGGTATAAGCAAGCGCACCCACCATACCTGCACCCATGATCAGCAAAGTACTGTTGCTGTCCGGCTCATCGCCTCTCTTCACCAGGAGTTTGAATGCGAAGTGTGTAATAGTCCAGAAGAGGAATAGGATAGTCAGTGCACTGGTAAGTGCCGAAAGCGAGTTGATACAAATGGCCATCTTATCGGGCGCAGGTGCCACGATACCAAACAGGCGTTGCAGCATCATAAAAAACGGTGCCCCCGGTGAGTGCCCCACCTCTAGCTTGGAGGCACAAGCGAGAAACTCGCCGCAATCCCAGAAACTGGCTGTGGGCTCCATAGTCTTCAGGTACACTATGTAGGCAATAGCGCCGGTTATCCACCCGGTAATGTTGTTGATCTTATTGTATTTCATAAGCGTTTCATCTGGCCATCAAAAATAGCAGCCGTAAATATAGTATTCAGTTAATGGAATAAGAATTAATGTTAAATAAGGTTAATCCATACTTTTTGCTTCATATGGACGTTACTTTTGTAAAGGTCGTAATATAGCATGAAAGCAGTAAAAAACATCAATTTACAATGGATTAAGGGATTAATGCTGGCTAGTCAGGTCCTTTTGATGGTTTTCACGGCCCAATGGCTCTATAGTCAGTATAAAAACCAGAAGGAAGAACTAAAGCAGGATCTGGCCAAATTATTTACCGATGTGCAGCATCAGGTGTCAGACTCCCTCCTGCTTACCAATATCATAGACCCGATGACTGGCCGCGCAGGGGTAGTCACCGCAGATAGTTCTTTTCATGATGTCACTACCCTGTCGCCGCAGGGCTTACACCGGATCTTAACTAAAAAAGCCGGTATCACCGGCATGCAGGAAAAAAGCCTGTTCAAGATGGACACCATCGTATTCAATGAGTTGTTTACCAATGAAATGAAACAAAACGGCTGGAACTTCAATGCCCAATGGATCAATAACAACGATAGCGAAAAGGACGGCAGGTGCATTTTCATCAAAAGCAACTTCTTTACCCATGAGAACGGGGTGGTGATCAAAAATTATCGGAGCTACCTACTATGGGGCATGCTACCTCAGTTCCTCTTTGTGCTCATCCTTATTTCGCTATCTGCTGCCGCATTTTACATCACTTACAGGAGCCTTCAGTCACAAATCAGGCTCAGCCTGCTGAAAGATGACTTTATCAGCAACATGTCGCACGAGCTCAAAACACCTATAGCCACGGTTAAAGTGGCACTGGAAGCGCTGAATAATTACCACGCCATAGACAACCCCGAAATGACCCGCGAATATCTGGGCATGATGACAGCTGAAATGGACAGGCTGGAACTGATGGCTACCCGCGTGCTGAACACATCGCTGCTGGAGTCGGGCAAGGTATACCTGCAAAAAGAAAGCTATGACCTGAAACAATTGGTAACCGGTGTATTGCAAAGTATGCAGCCAAGATTCGACAAAGCGGGTGCCCGCATAACTTTTGAAGCGAGCGGCAAGGGATTTACCGTTCCCGTAGATAAGCTGCATATGCAGGGTGTGCTGGTAAACCTGCTGGACAATAGCCTGAAGTATGCCATAGCGCCTGCCCATATCAGGATAGCACTTGCAGAAAATAACGGTAAGGTCTCATTGGCATTTACCGATAACGGGCCTGGTATACCTGAGGAATACAGAGAGAAGATATTCGAAAAATTCTTCCGTGTGCCGAATGGCAACAAACACAATACCAAGGGCTATGGGCTGGGGCTGAGCTATGCAGCACAGGTAATGCGCCAACACAATGGCAGCATTAATGTCAATAATATTGCCTCAGGCGGCTGCGTTTTCACCCTTACCTTTTAAGCTCCTGCATATCACCTATGAAAAAGAAAATACTGTATATCGAGGACGAGCCGCATCTGGCACGTATAGTTAAAGACACTTTGATGTTGAAGGGCTATGAAGTACTGCATAAAACTGATGGAGCACGCATACATGAGACCATTACATCTTTTGCTCCCGATATCTGCCTTTTAGATGTAATGCTGCCCGATGTTGATGGCTTCACTATTGGCAACCACATACACAACATCAATCCCCGACTACCCATTATATTCCTTACAGCCAAAACACAAACAGATGACCTGGTAAAAGGCTTTTCATCCGGCGGCACCGACTACCTGAAAAAGCCCTTCAGCATGGAGGAACTGATTGCAAGGATAGACAACCAGCTAAAGCTGACCAATAAAGAAGCTGTATCAATAAACACCCTGCCTGACGAGGTAAAACTCAAAGAACACACCTTCTACCCGGGCAGATATGAGTTGCACACACCGGCTGGGATAATAAAACTATCTAACCGCGAATCGCAAATACTGGTAATGCTTTGTGCGCATACCAACAAACCGGTAGACCGTAAAGAACTATTAAAGCTTGTATGGGGCGACGACTCCTTCTTCAACTCCCGCAATCTCGATGTCTATATCCGTAAAATACGCGGCTACTTTGCTGCCGGGTCCGGGATCGAGATCGTAACCCTGAAGGGACAAGGCTACCACTTCGTAGTATCATAAAAAATGCCGGAGCAAGTGAATACCAGCCCCGGCCTCTCATAACAAACCTTTTTTATCTACGGGCTTTCTGTGGTTACTTCCTGGGCCAACCTTGCATCGTTGGATACATTACCTAGATCTTTGTCCAGATTATAGAGTGCATCGTCATTGGCCTTTTCGCCGCCGGCAATTTTTATCTTGTCCATCAGTTTCATAGCCAGCGTCTCTTCCTCTACCTGTTCTTTTACAAACCACTGCATAAAGTTCCATGTTGCCCAGTCACCCTCGTCGTGGCTCATTTTTACTATCTTATAGATCGCCTTAGTATTATCTATTTCCTGAGCAAATACCTTCTCAATACAATTGTTCATGCTTTTAGGGTCTTCATCCGGTGTAGGTATAGCCTCAATTTTTACTTTTCCACCCCGCTCCAGTATGTACTCCAGCACTTTCATCATATGATTACGCTCTTCGTACGCGTGGCGGAATAAGAAGTTGGCCAGGCCGGCATAACCCTTGTTATCCGCCCAAGAGCCATAAGCAAGGTATATCTGTGCTGCATGTGCTTCCTTGGTCACCTGCTGGTTAAGCGCTTTTTCCAATGTTTTGGAAAGTCTGTTAGTATCCATATCTCTATAATTTAGTGTGTATCATCAATTACCTCATAAAAACCTTGCCATCTGTGTATCGGGTAGGATGCTATTACCTGTTATGCACTATCAGCGTATTTGTAAATTCAATCAGCAGCGCCTGGTATTAACTAATTAAGCCATAAAATCATCTTATCTTTACACTCAATTTTTTTTCGATAAACTATGGAAGTAAAACAATTGTATACCAACTGCCTGAGTGAGGCAGCGTATTTTATCACGAGCAATGGTGAGGCGGCAGTTATAGATCCGCTCCGCGATGTGGACACTTACCTGCAAATGGCTAAGGAGCAAGGCGTGACCATTAAGTATATTTTCGAAACTCATTTTCATGCCGATTTCGTAAGTGGTCACCTGGATCTTTCTCAGAAAACTGGTGCGCCTATCATATACGGCCCAAACACACAGGCTGGATTCAAAGTACATGTAGCCTCCGATGGTGAAGAATTCAAGTTGGGCGATGTGACACTAAAGGTGTTGCACACTCCGGGCCATACACTGGAGAGCACTTGCTACCTGCTTAGCAATGAGCAGGGAGAACCATATTGCATATTCACGGGCGATACACTTTTCGTAGGTGATGTAGGCCGCCCCGATCTGTTCAGCGGCAACATGACCAAGGAGCAGCTGGCAGCTATGATGTATGACTCACTGAATAGTAAGATAAAGCCACTCAACGATAATATCATTGTATACCCGGCCCATGGCCCGGGATCATCTTGCGGCAAAAACCTCGGTCCGGAAACATTCAGCACCGTAGGCGCACAGAAGGCTACTAACTATGCCCTGCAGGATATGAGCAAAGAAGACTTCATCGCCGTGGTTACTTCAGGCCTCAATGCACCTCCAGTATATTTCCCGCTCAACGCGAAACTCAATAAAGAGGGTTACGGCAGCATCGATGACGTCTACACCAAAGGTATGCAGCCACTTAGCATTGCTGAATTCAAAAATAACGTAGAGCATGAAAATGCGTGGATACTCGACACTCGTCCGTCCACTGTATTTACATCTGGTTTTGTTCCTGAGTCTATCAGCATAGGCCTTGACGGCCGCTTTGCAGAGTGGGCGGGCACTGTTATCCCGCTGAAGCAACCGCTGGTAATAGTAGCAGAGCCAGGCAAGGAAAAAGAAAGCATTACCAGGCTGGCGCGCGTAGGTATTGATAACATACTCGGCTATCTGGATGGCAGCTATGAAGGTTGGCAGGAAGCGGGTGAGCCAATAGATCTCATCATAGACATTGAAGCTGATGAATTTGCTATGGATATACCACACGACCCTAAAATGGAGGTCGTAGATGTGCGCAAGCCAGCTGAGTTCATCGCAGGCCATGTCAAGGGAGCTACAAACCTACCACTCGATGAACTTACGGATCCTTTGTACATAGCTAATTTCGAAGACGACGTTAACCTGTATATACATTGTGCCGGTGGTTATCGCTCTGTCATTGCAGCATCGCTCATAAAGCGCCAGGGAGTACATAACCTGCGCAATGTGCTGGGAGGCTTTGGCAAAATAAAGTTGGAAAAGGGCGTACAGATCGTACTTCCTGATGCGATAAAGGCATAACACAACAAATTCTAAGTAATAAATTTCAAATCCCAAAGCCTTCACAGTCTTTGGGGTTTTTCTTTTTGATTAAAGTCCGGGTTTACAATAAATTGCCGTCAATCTATTCGGGCTCTGCGCCCTCAATACCCATTAACACCCTTTTCTATATAGGCAATGCGCCCTCTGCGCCGGCCCGGCTGGATAGACGGGTGAACCTAAGATCAGAATCTCATCTTCGCCCAGTTCTGCAACAGCTGTAACCCATGCCCCGTGCCTACCGACTCCGGGTGAAATTGAACGCCTACACAAGGATATTCGTTGTGAGCTAAGGCCATTATAGTGCCATCTTCAGTATGTGCAAGCGCCTGCAGCTGTGTTCCTTCAAAACCCTCTACCGCAAGCGAATGATACCTCATGGCTGTAAACGGATCGGGAATGTTATGAAATAATGCATGACCATTGTGCGCTACTTCGCTGGTCTTGCCATGCATAGGGTACGCCAGTTTTATCAGCTTGGCACCAAAATACATACCCAGCGCCTGGTGGCCCAGGCACACACCCAATATCGGAATATGTTTGTGAAACTTGTCTATTACATTCAGCGTGATGCCCGCCTGCAGCGGCGTCTCAGGTCCCGGTGAAAGGATAATGCGCTCAGGTCTCAGAGCAGCCACCTCATCAACGGTTATCTCATCATTGCGGTATATAACGCAGTCGCGACCCGTTTGCAGCAGGTAGTGGTGCAGTATATGCGTGAACGAATCGTAATTGTCAATGAGAATATACATGTCTTTGCAGTAAATTGCAGTTAGTACTTACTAAATAGTATTTCTGTTTCAACGCTTTAAAATAACAAACAAAAGTAGAGGCCATCCACTATATAAAAAAAGCAAAAAGCCATTGTTTCTTCAACAACAGCTTTACGCTAAAATTTCTATCTACTAAGTACTAACGACTATCTGCTGACCTAAGCCAGCATTTTCTCCAGCGCTGTATCATATGCTTCTTTCCAGTCGCTGATATAGCCCCATGACTCACCATCTACAATAATTTCCTTCTGTGCATTTACAGTGCCTATCTTACGGAAAGGCAGGCCTTTCAGTTCTGCTTCAAAAATAGCATTAAGGTCCGTGTTCACGCTTACTACTACGCGGCTTTGCGCCTCCCCAAACAGGCAAGCATCTTTGCGTATACCCTCCTTGGTTTCCATAGTAAAGCCAAGCCCATTGGCCATACCCGACTCCAGCAGGCAGGCAAATAATCCGCCTTCCGAAATATCGTGGGCAGACTTGATGAACTTAGAATCAATAAGCCTTGCCACTGTTTGCTGTAGCTGATACTCATCTTCCATATCGAAGTAAGGAGCGGGGCTATGTGTAGCGCCCATTATATGATGCAGGTATTCCGAGCAGTTGATATCATTACGCTCCACACCCAGCACATAAATGGTGTCGCCGCTGTGCCTGAAACCCAGCGTCATCTTATCGTCTATAGACTCCAGCACACCCACCATACCTATAGTTGGTGTCGGGTATACAGGTCCATCTTCGCTCTGATTATAAAAACTTACGTTACCACCCGTTACCGGTGTATCCAGTTTGCGGCAGGCATCGCCCATACCCTTTATGGCGTTTACAAACTGGTAGTATACTTCGGGGTTATATGGGTTACCAAAGTTCAGGCAGTTGGTAATAGCTACGGGGGTACCCCCGCTGCACACTATATTCCTCGCTGCTTCGCTCACGGCTATCATCGCACCCTTGTAAGGGTCGGCAAATACGTAGCGGCTGTTACAGTCTGTTGTCATGGCCAATGCCTTCTTAGTGCCGTGCACCAGTGTCACAGCGGCATCGCTAGCGTCGTTGGTCTGCGTATTGCCGGTGCCCACCATGCTGTCATACTGCTCATATATCCAGCGCTTAGAGGCTATGTTAGGTAATTGTATCAACTGATAGGCAGCATCCCTCAAGTCAGCAGGCTGCGCTACCGAGTTCATGTCAAACTTTGCTATCTCGGCCAGATATTTAGGTTCAGCATAAGCACGCTCATAGATCGGAGCTCCGCCGCCCAGCACCAGGCTTTCGGCAGGCACATCTGCTATCAGCTCGTCGTGCATGTAGTACTTCAGGTTCTTGTCTTTGGTCACCTCGCCTATCTGCACGCAGTGTATATCCCACTTGTCAAATATCTGCTGCACCTCGCTTTCGCGGCCTTTTTTCACCACTATCAGCATGCGCTCCTGACTTTCGCTCAGCAGCATTTCCCATGCTTTCATATTGTGCTGGCGGGTAGGCACCTTATCCAGGTGAATGATCATGCCATGTTCTCCCTTCGCGCTCATCTCACTGGTGCTGCAGGTAATCCCCGCTGCGCCCATATCCTGCATACCTATCAATGCGCCCGTAGGTATCATTTCCAGGCAGGCTTCTAAAAGTTTCTTTTCTTCAAACGGGTCACCCACCTGTACCGATGGCAGTTGCTCTGCACTGTTCTCACTGATGTCGGCAGATGCAAATGACGCACCACCTATACCATCCTTACCAGTCGATGCGCCCACTATAAATACCGGGTTCCCCTCGCCATGCGATGTGGCAGATACGGTTTGCCCTACCTTCACCACACCTACGCTCATCGCGTTCACCAGTGGGTTGGTCTGGTAGCAACTTTCATAGTATACTTCACCCGCCATAGTAGGTACACCAAAGCAATTACCATAATGACCTATACCCTTCACTACGCCCTTGATGAGCCATTTGGTTTTAGGGTTATCTACTTTACCAAAACGCAAAGAGTTAAGCGAAGCTATCGGGCGTGCACCCATAGTAAAGATATCGCGGTGAATACCACCTACTCCTGTAGCCGCTCCCTGAAATGGCTCTATGGCCGAAGGGTGATTGTGCGATTCTATTTTGAATACGCAACCCCATCCGTCCCCTATGTCCACCAGGCCGGCGTTTTCCTCACCTGCCTTTACGAGCAGCTTAGCACCGTCTCTGGGCAGGGTCTTCAACCAGGTTATGGAGTTTTTGTAGCTGCAATGCTCGCTCCACATTACGGAGTACATAGCAACTTCATTAAAATTGGGCGTACGGCCCAGTATCTCTTTTATCTTTTCAAATTCTTCTTCGCGAAGGCCCAGTTTTGTGGCTTGTTCGAGTGTGGCGACCATACTGCAAACGTACAAATTTTTTAACGGAATGGAAGGGACGTAATAGGACTGTGATGTAATAGACGGCAGAAGAAATGTGAAGAGACATAGCCACGCGTATTAAATATTTAATAAAATAATCATTTCTTGCGTGCTACGATCACATAGTGACTAAAAACAGATTCCCTTTTCAGGCAAATGGTATCAAGTATCTCACAGCCCAGGTTGGCCAGAAAGTCGGTATACTCCTTCTTATCATACTGGTGGGGGTGCAGTACATCACCGGGTCCTATGCGAAAGACGGCCTTCATCAGGCTGTTGTTATGGGCGTCTATCGTCACTATGATGTGGCTGCCTTTATGTGCCAGCTCCCCCAGCTTTTCAAACCCCGCCTGTATATCGCTTACGTGGTTAATGGCATTCATGCAGAAAATATGGTCGTAAGTACCCGTTGGCACATATTCTTCTATCGCCGATCGCACAAAATTCACATTAGGGTAATCAGCCTTGGCGAATACGGGCACCTCGTGTTCATACTTGTCTATCAGCGGGTCCACGGCCGTTATGGCATTATTGGGGTAAACAATGTAAATACCCGATGGGCCGCAACCCATGTCAATGATACTGTCAGTGTCTTTTACCGTCAGCACATGAGCGCACTTAGCCAGCAGGTCATGCCAATAGGCTTTTTTATCGCCAAGGTATGCCTGTTTGTTCTTACCCCTTACGTGTTCCTTCCACCAGAGTATCTCAAAGGTCTGTGCCAGCTTCCACCGTAGTCTCATAGAGTGGGCTAAAGGTATAACAATGTTTGTGTTTCATATATCTTCTTCCAAAGCATAAAAAAGGCCCGCTCTCGCAGGCCTTGAAAATTATATGATACGTAATTATTATAGCGTTTTCATAAACTCAGTTATCTTTTCATCGGTAGCCTGGCTTACAGGCACCAACGGAAGGCGAAGAGTGTTTTCACATATCTCCATTTTAGAAAGTACATTTTTCACACCTGCAGGGTTACCTTCTACAAACAGAAGGTCTATGCCCGACAGCAGTCTGTACATCAACTTACGGGCCTTATCATATTTGTTCACTATGGCCAGATTCACCATTTCGGTCATCTCCTTAGCCCAGCAATTAGCAGCCACTGATATAACACCTTCCATGCCCATAGCCATCTGCGCCAGCACCAGGTTGTCGTCGCCGGAGAGCACAAGGAAATTATCGGGCACATTTTGCATCAGCTCCATACACTGCACCAAACTGCCACAGGCTTCCTTGATACCTATAATATTCTTAAAGTCTTTCACCAATCGGATAACAGTAGACGGTAAAATATTACCGCCCGTGCGGCCCGGAACATTATACAATATGATTGGCTTAGGGCTGACAGCGGCCAATGCCCTAAAATGCTGGTACAAACCCTCTTGAGAAGGCTTGTTGTAATAAGGTGTCACACTAAGTATAGCAGTAACTTCCCTTAGCTCAAAAGTATTGAGCTGATCAACCACTTCTTGTGTATTGTTACCGCCTATCCCGCATACCACCGGCAGCCGGTTATCATTATACTGAATAACGGAGGCCAGCACCTTTTTCTTCTCCTCTGTAGCGAGCGTTGCCGTTTCTCCCGTCGTCCCCAGGGCAACAAGGAAGTCCACACCACCTTTTATGACGTGATTGACCAGTTTTTCCAGTGCCGTGTAATCAACACTACCATCCTTACCGAAGGGGGTAACCAGAGCAACACCAGTGCCTTTAAGACGATTTATCATTTTAGTTTGATCGATTTAGAATATTTTTGTCCATGGGGTATCTCTTCAAGATGAAAAACCACAAAAACTATGCCTCGACCTCATCATAGAAGCCCATTTTAGAGAATTTCTCTATCCTTTGCGTAATGCGCTCTTCAGGGCTTAGCTTCGATAACTCGCTTATTGACTTGGCAATATACTCTTTCACTGTTTGAGCCATCTTCTCAGGGTCAGCATGTGCCCCACCCAATGGCTCAGGAATAACATCATCTACCAAACCGAAACCACTCATGTCTGTGGAGGTTAGTTTCAGTTCTTCAGCAGCCTTTTCCTTAAAGTTCCAGCTGCGCCAGAGGATAGATGAGCAAGACTCAGGCGAAATAACAGAATACCAGGTATTTTCCAGCATTGTCACTTTATCACCTACACCTATACCCAGTGCTCCACCTGATGCACCTTCTCCTATAATGATGCAGATAACAGGCACCTTCATATTCACCATTTCAAACAGGTTGCGGGCTATAGCCTCCGCCTGTCCGCGCTCTTCAGCTTCAAGGCCGGGGAAAGCTCCGGGAGTATCTATGAAGGTAACGATGGGGTGATTGAATTTCTCAGCCATCTTCATCAGGCGAAGAGCCTTACGATAGCCGTCGGGATTGGCCATGCCGAAATTGCGCAACTGGCGCATTTTGGTATTGATCCCTTTCTGATGGCCTATTACCATTACCGGCATGCCACCCAGTTCGGCCATTCCACCTACCATAGCTTTATCATCGCGCACCTGGCGATCGCCAAACAGCTCGGTGAACTTGGTGAATATCTTTTCAATGTAGTATAGGGTGTAAGGCCTTTCGGGGTGGCGGCTTACCTGCACACGCTGCCATGGGGTAAGGGTGCCATATAGCTGTTCCCGTGTTTTTTCTATAGCTGTTTCCAGCTCACGCACACTGCTCGTAACATCCACATTATTCTTTGACGAAAGTTCTTTCAGTTTTTCAATCTGGGCAAATAGATCTTCAATCGGCTTTTCGAAATCCAGAAATTGCATAAAAAAATATTAGACGGCAAAGGTAAACGATTCAGTATTAACAAAAACACCCTATTCTTAGGGATACAATTAATAAATTTCCTTTTATAATTAACGTACATTCATGATATTTGGCCTGATATTTGATCACTAACCTGTTATCCGCCAACTTATTACTGTATACAATGAGAAAGTCGAACAAAATATTGCTAAGTACTATTTTCATGGCAGCTGTTGCAGCCGGCAAGGCTGGTGCACAGCAACAGGCAAGCGATACTACAACATCCCGCCACCACAGTAGTGGCAGCTTTTTTCATTGGCCGCATTGGAACAGGTCGGCCAGAGCAAGGTCCGGTACACCCGCGGGCAGCACCAGTCCCCGCTCTGGCGGTTTTGGCAATTCTATTCGCAACGCATCTTCAAGCTCATAACGCTGCCTGACAATGAAAAGAATAGCCATTAACCCAAGACACAATTGGGAGCAAAAGGTGATAGACCAGGGTTTTCTTTTCTACAATTATGACTCCTATTATAATGAAAGTTGCGCTTACGAGTTTACCAACGACGAAGTGGATGCGATAGAAACCGCCACGGGGAAGATATTTGACATGTGCCTGGAAGTTACAGATCATGTCATCAAACATAAACTATGGGATGAGTTCTTTATACCACGTAAATATGGTGAGCTTATTGAGTGGAGCTGGAAGAACGATCAACCGTCGTTTTATGGAAGGTTCGATCTGGGGTATAATAACGGGCAGATAAAAATGCTGGAATTCAATGCAGATACACCTACATCCCTGCTGGAAGCCAGCGTGATACAGTGGTACTGGCTGCAGGATCACAACCCAAAACTGGACCAGTACAACAGCATACATGAAAAACTGTTGGCGCACATGTCCTTATGCAGACCTCATCTGCTGCCGGGTAAGCTGTACTTTGCCGGTGTCGACAGTTTAGAAGACCTGATGAACATCAAGTATATGCAGGATGTGGCCGACCAGGCCGGAATAATCACCGATTACATCAGCGTAGATAAGATAGGGTTAACAGATAACCACCAATGGGCAGACCCAACAGGTGCCTTGATAAAAAATATCTTTAAGCTATACCCATATGAGTGGCTGTTCAACGAGCCCTTCGGAAAATACCTGATCAGTAACCGCGAAGACTGCTACTGGATAGAACCGCCCTACAAGGCCATACTATCTAATAAAATGCTGCTGAAATACCTGCATGACATGTTTCCCTACTCTTCGTATATATTGCCCTGTGCATTCCTGAAACCGGGTGCAAGCGGAGCCCACCCAAAGGACTATGTAAGGAAACCTGTTTATTCACGCGAAGGAGCAAACGTGACCATCGTGACCGGCGGCCAGATACAAGCCCATACCGGTGGCGACTATGGAGAGGAGGGCTTTTTGTATCAGGAGTATTTTCAACTGCCCAACTTTAATGGCAATGTACCCATAATAGGCAGCTGGGTAATAGGCGGGGAACCGGCGGGAATGGGCGTAAGAGAGGCTTCGGGACTAATCACTGATAACACAAGCAGGTTTTGCCCGCATTATATAATGTAAGCCTAAAATTCGGTTATGCGCAACACCATATATTTTATACTTCTACCTTTGTCGCATATATTACAGACGCAATGAAAAGATGTTCACTACTACTAATGATATGCGGGCTGGCGCTAACCAATGCGACCTTTGCTCAAGGTTTTTATTTGCGCACCAGTATTGGCTATGCTTTTCCCGCCGCGGGGCAAATTCTTGATGGCACAGCTACCCCTTACAGCGGCAGCGCTACCGTCACCGTTGCAGGGCCTGAGAATTACGATCTGAAAAAAGCTTCTTTTGGCAGCGGTGGCTACCTGGGTGCGGGAGGTGGCTACATGTTCAATGAGCATATTGGTATCGATATGGCTTTTAGCTTTGGTATTGCACCTCAAAAATACACCTTCAACTATACAGACGTACCGAGGGCATACAGCGTCAGCGTGATACAACAAGCAACTAACCCTGCATTTCTGATTCCGGCGCTGGTCGTGCAGTCTGGTGGAGACCGCATCAAGGCATATGGACGCGTAGGAGTGGTGATGCCGCTCAATACCGACATAACACAAGATCAGGTATACACCACTACACCAGCAAGCCATGTGACAGATTATACCTTCCAGATAAAAAGTAGTTTTTCGCTGGGGTTTGCAGCTGCAGTAGGATTACAGTATCAATTGTCTGACAAAGTGAAACTAACAGGTGAGTTGAGTTTCCTCTCTTTATCAACACTCATCAAACAAATGGATTTTACCAAACTAACTCAGGATGGTCAAAGCTACCCTTTATCTGCCGACTCTACAGTAACACCGCACACAACCTATAGCACACATACTAGTGGTGTAACTGTGAGCAGCACCAACCAGGTAGCTTACACGCAGCCTTTCAGCAATGCAGGCTTTAATGTAGGGGTCATCTTTGCCATTGGCAGGCAGGGAGAGGGTAATGGGAAAAAGAAAAAGGGAAAAGAGCACAATGGCTATTTTCACCATTGATGGACAAACAAGGTCCAATAAAAAAGATGCAGTTTTCGCTGCATCTTTTTTATTGGAGGAATCATTGCCCCGAATTACCTGAGCCTGTCCATAGATTTTACCAGCTTATCATCTTTGTTGATGCCCACCAGTGCCAGTATCAGCAGTACCAATGATATTGCCGGAAGAACGGCACCTATCCAGTAACTACCCGGGGCTGGCGGCGGTGTCATTTTACTAAGGCCGCTAACCCTCATTAATATAAGAGAAATGAAAGACAAGGTCGCAAGCATACTCACAAAAGTCATTACTTTCTGACGTTTGCGGTCTTTGAACATAAAGATGGAAATGAGCGGTAGTAGGCTCATTACCAGCGCCACCAACAATGAAGGATAATGGTCGGACGTGCGCAGAGATACCACCGGCATACCCGATGAGCGATACAGATCAAAATATAAAACTCCTGCGCTGCATAATGCGGCAAGTAAAAGCCAAAGGGATTGTTTACGTTGTATCATCTTCGTTGTTTTGTCCTTACTCTGTTGTTTAACGAGTGAGGTTATTATTAACTGATCATGTCTTTGCCGAAGTAAGGCTGCAGTGCTTTCGGTATATTGACACCTGTTGCTGTCTGATTGTTCTCAAGCAGGCAGGCAATAATGCGCGGCAATGCCAGTGAACTGCCATTGAGCGTATGCACCAGCTGTGTCTTGCCATTACCGTCCTTATAGCGGATCTTAGCACGATTGGCCTGGAAATTCTCAAAATTAGAAACTGAGCTAACTTCCAGCCAGCGCTCCTGAGCTGCACTGAACACCTCAAAATCGTAAGTAAGTGCAGAGGTAAAGCTCATGTCCCCACCGCAAAGGCGGAGTATCCGGTAAGGCAACTCCAGTTCCTGCAATAATTTTTCTACATGCACGACCATCTGATCCAGCGCTTCATAGCTTTTGGCAGGGTGGGCTAGTTGCACTACCTCTACCTTATCAAACTGGTGTACCCGGTTGAGCCCGCGAACGTCTTTACCATATGATCCTGCCTCACGGCGAAAACATGGAGAGTAGGCGGTCATCATCACCGGCAGCTCCTGTTCAGGCACTATCGTGTCGCGATAAATGTTGGTCACCGGAACTTCGGCAGTTGGTATGAGGTAAAAATTATCTTCGGTAGCATGATACATCTGCCCTTCTTTATCCGGCAGCTGACCTGTACCATACGCACTGGCCTCATTGACCATAAATGGCGGACAGTATTCTTTGTATCCCGCATCGGTATTGTAAGTAAGGAAGTAGTTGATCAGCGCGCGCTGCAAACGGGCACCCTGTCCGGTAAAAACAGGAAAACCGCTGCCGGTTATTTTATTACCAAGTTCAAAATCTATCAACTTATATTTATCTGCCAATTCCCAATGCGGCATCTTGTTATCACCAAGAGAGGGCATAGAGCCCCCGCTGCGCACTACTTCATTCTCCTCGGGTGTCTTACCAAAAGGTACACTACTGTGCGGCAGGTTGGGCAGTTTTATTATAGTATCCTGCAACTCTGTTTCCAGTGCCGCAAGTGCGTCTGCTATTTCCTTTGCTTTTTCCTTACCTGCAGCTACCTGCGCCTTAAGGGCTTCTGCCTGATCTTTTTCACCTTTGGCCATGTGCTGGCCTATGGCCTTTGCAGCAGCATTGGCTGTAGCAGCAAGGCTATCGTTCTCTACCTGCAGCAGGCGGCGGCGCTCGTCGATACCTATGATGGTATCTACAAGTTCCAGGTCCTTAAAATTCTTCTTCTTCAAACCAGCCAGCACCAGTTCTTTCTCCTGCCTGAATAATTGTATCGGTAACATATTATTGTTATTTACCCTTATCGAAAGGGCATCAGTGAAAATTTGGACAAATATAAGAAAATGCACGCTGGGTTTGGCTAACGGTGCCAGCCTTCACATTGTGTTCATATGATTTGATATATGACGGGTTTCCACGGTGTATATACTGCAACATTTTCAACTTATCTTTGCCCACTATGGCATCCTTACAGGAGCAAATCCAACATTACGAACAAGAGATCAATGCTTTTCAGCCGGCAACGGCTGCTGAAGTAGACGAATATTATGCACGCTTTCTGAGCGCTAAGGGTATTGTAAAAACAATATTCGGTGAAATGAAGCATGTGCCGGCCGACCAACGCAAAGAGGCCGGGCTTGTCCTCAATGCGTTCAAACAGCTGGCTGAGAGTAAATTCGAGTCGTTCAGATCGCTGCAAAACAATAAAGGCAGCAAAGGTCCTGCAATTGACCCTACACTGCCCGGCACACCACTGCCTATGGGCACCCGCCACCCTTTGAGAATGGTGGAAAATAAGATCGTATCCATATTCGAGAAGATCGGCTTTAGTGTGGCTACCGGCCCCGAGATAGAAGATGACTGGCATAACTTCACCTCGCTGAACATGCCGGAACATCATACCGCCCGCGATATGCAGGATACTTTTTATGTAGCCCGCAATCCTGACTGGGTGCTGCGCACACACACCTCGTCTGCGCAGGCAAGGGTGCTGGAAACACAGCCACTGCCTATACGGGTTATCTGTCCCGGCCGTGTATATCGTAACGAGACCATCTCTGCACGGGCACACTGCTTCTTTCACCAGTGCGAAGGGCTCTACGTAGACAAAAACGTATCCTTTGCCGATCTGAAGCAGACACTTTATTATTTCGTTACCGAGATGTTTGGTGAGCACACTAAAGTGCGCTTCCGCCCCTCCTACTTCCCCTTCACAGAACCTAGCGCAGAAATGGATATTTCCTGCACAGTGTGCGGTGGTAGCGGCTGTAATCTATGTAAGCATAGTGGTTGGGTAGAGATACTGGGCTGCGGCATGGTGCACCCCAATATGCTGCGCAACTTTGGTATAGACCCCGAGGTGTATACAGGCTTTGCATTTGGTATGGGCGTAGAGCGCATCACACAGGTGAAGTACCAGGTCAACGACTTGCGTTTGTATTCACAAAATGATGTGCGATTCCTGAAACAGTTTCAGGGAGGATAACCACCTTCATAAGCAATCCTATTTTGTCATATAATATCGTAAATAATAGCCCCAACCTCAATGTCGGGGCTATTATTTTTATAGTTACGTTTTCTGCACGCTATTTCCTTTGTACAGATTTTGCTAACTTTAGCGTGTAAAATGGTATTGTTTTCATCAACGTAACTTTGATGAAAAGGTTACTCTGCACCTGCAATGACACGAAATAAATTACTGACGTTAATAGTTGCTGTATGTATACTCGCCTTTGCCGATAGCTGCCATTTGAAACACAAGAGTATCAATGACATGGCTTTGAAAGCACAGCGCGATGCTATACTGGAGAAGTATTTTAAAGTGCCTCACGACGAAATATTGCAACAGATATCAGGCAACCGTTTATATACCGACTTGATGGAAGTATATAAAACATCGCTCATTAACCTTAAAAATGAGACTGATAACGACTGTGCTAAGTTGGTTGTAGTGATTCTGACACCAGAGGTAGGCCGGTCTATGACACTTGCCAATACATATGGTATTCCTTTTATCCTGAAAACCTGTGACAATCTTGGCCTCGACTTCGTGAACTTATCCGACTCACTTGCCTCAAAAGACATCAGCCAATTAACGCAATTACCGGATGAAGGTGGCTGGACCAAGGCCGGAGCTAGCTATGTGGCCAACCAGCTCGCAGCTATCATTATGAAATATGATACCGTGCGCAGCAGCAGAAAGCCGATAGCTGGCGATAAACCCCACACCTTTGGCGATATGCGCCCTAATGAGAATGAGATTGTGGATGGCGACAAAAACCTGCCCTATCATGTGAAAGTAAACGCCGACGGGTTGAGAATGGATAATAACCTTGGGTTTCCCAAGAAAAAACAAAGGATACTGATACTGGGTGACGGACAAATATTCAATCCCTTTCTCGATCAGGAATTCATAGCGACCACCTTGCTGCAAAAAAGATTTCCCGATAAGGAGATAATCAATGCTGCCATGATGAATTATACCATGGACGACTATGAATCGCTATACAAAGAGAAAGCCAGATATACGGAGCCGGACATAGTGCTGGTATGCACCAACGGTGGCGATATCCTTGATGAATACTTCACACAACGCAATCACTACTCACGTCAGCAAAAGATATATCCCGGAACTGATGTGGAGAAGTCATTCTACTACCACTTATACGGAGATAATAACTGATCATGACAGATACGATAGAGCAACTTAAATACCCCATAGGGCGCTACCAGCGCCCCGACAGCTACACCGCTGACGATTTGAAAGAATGGATCAATGTGCTGAAAGCTCTGCCGCTATGGATGGACGCGTGTATCGAGAACCTTGACACACCGCAGCTACATACCCCCTATCGCGAAGGAGGCTGGACCATACAGCAAGTGGTGCACCATGTAGCCGATAGCCATATGAACTGTTTCATTAGGCTGAAATTGGCGCTGACAGAAGAAAACCCTGGCGTGAAACCCTACGAAGAAGCATTGTGGGCTGAATTGCCCGATACAATGCTGATACCGGTAAATGTATCTGTAACCATGATACATACACTGCATCTTCGCATGGTATGCCTGATGCAGAACATGAGCACTACTGATTGGCAGAAGACGTTTCACCACCCCCAGCAAAAAAGGGATATTGCCTTATGGGAACTGGCTGCGTTGTACGCCTGGCACAGCAGGCACCATACTGAGCATATTATGCAATTGAGAGAACGGATGAATTGGTAAAAAGGAAAAATCACCGGTAAAATCCGATTAACAAAAAAAATAACAACATCTTCATCTATCATATATTAACTTAGCCTTAAAACTACCTTATGCACCAATATCAGACTATTTTCAACGGACTCCATAGCACCTTCCGGTATCTTGTGCTCATATCAGTACTCGTGGTAATGATACAAAGCCTCATGGGTATGCAGGGAAAGAAAACGTTTACTCCCGGCAACCGCAAGGCTGCTCTGTTGATGCAGATATTCTGCGACATACAATTACTTTTAGGCCTTGCTGTTTACTATTTTGGTGGCCACCTTCAGGCTATTAAAGAAGGGCGGGCTGCCGCAGATCACTACAGCCGCTTCTACAACATCGAACATCCTGTAAGTATGCTGCTCGGCATTGTGCTGGTGCACCTCGCTTACGGTATTGCCAAGAAAAGCATGGATAGTGCCCCAAAATTCAAACGCATTTTCTGGTATACTTTTATCGCCCTGTTCCTGTTTGTTGCGCAAACACCATGGCCGGGCAAAAAAGACATCGGAAGGCCTTTTACACCTTCTTTCAGCTTCAATCAATAGTGCTTGATGCTGCGTAAGATCTTACAGCCTTTTTATACCGCTTTTGTTGTCTTTACTTTCCTTATCAGTCTGTCCATTGTATTTCCTTTAGTAGCATTGGTGAGTCTTGGCAATAGCGCAAAATCGCGCAGAGGTATATACAATATATTACGCATCTGGAGTACTTTGTGGCTATGGCTCATAGGCATGCCCCTTCGTAAGACAGGCAGTGCACCACAGCAGGGGAGGTATGTGATAGTAGCTAACCATATTTCATACCTCGATACCATTGTTATCTTCCCCGCACTGCCGGGCTATTTCAGGGTGCTGGGCAAAAAAGAATTTGCGCGCATACCGCTGGTTGGTTTTATCTACAAACAGATAGTGATACTCGTAGACCGGAGCAACAATGTAAGCCGGGCTATAAGTATGAGGCTCATGTGGCGGGTACTGAGAAAAGAGGGCAATGTCATGATATTCCCGGAGGGTACTTTCAATGAGACAGGTGCTCCACTTAAGAGTTTTTATGACGGGGCATTCAGGCTGGCATTGACTACAGGTACTGATGTGCTCCCTGTGTTGTTTCCCGATACTTTGCGGCGCTGGCATTACAGCGCCTGGTGGAAACTGTGGCCCGGAAAAAACAGGGCAGTATTCCTGCCCCCCATATCGGTACGGGAGTTGACCATGAATGACCTGCCCGAACTAAAAGACAGGGTATATAAAGCAATGGAAGCCGAGTTAATGAAATATTAATACCGTAAATTGCCTACGGACTAAGAATATGAAACCCTAGGTACACAATGGCCAATAAAGCCATAAAAACCACGAATATGATGGACAAACCAAACACCAACCGCTCACCACGCATTTTTAATTACTCCTTTTCTTGACTAATTATTTGAATACTCATTACAAAATTACCTTACCAGTTGCTCATAAAAAGCTAAAAAACAGAAAAAATGAAGAATTGGAATTAAAATACTCGTTATAATTATAAAAAATTGTGTGAAAGTTCTAATTTTAACGCTAACAATCCATTTCTCTAAAATTATTAACGAACAAATACTCAATATGCAAAAGGGAATACTCAAAATTTCTTCAAAACTTGCCTTGTTACTTTGCGTTGTTTTAAGTTTAAATTCTTACGGACAGGATATAGTGAAGATAAGGAACCAGAATTTTACTTCTTATTTCTCTAAAACACAGCATCTCCCTGTATTAGTAGTTTATACCCTTACCCCTGAACTGTTTAACTGCAGCAAGCAAAAAGGCGAAAATGGAGTAGGACTGGATACCGACCCTCAGCTACCGGAGTATTCTGCGCTTACAGATGACTACAATAACACAGTGTTTGACCATGCGCAAATGATGTCGCCAGATGAAAACACCTGTGATAAGGATGCGTACAGAGAGAGCTATTACTATACCAATGTAATGCCTATGCCTAAAGACCTGTATAAGTCGCTGTGGAACCAGCTGCATATAAAGGAAATGACCAAGGCAAAGAAATACAAGAAGATAAAAGTATTTGCCGGTACTGTAGGCCGTAACTGGGTGATAGGTGCCAACAACACGATCATCGTTCCTGAATATTGCTGGAAAGTGATCTACATACCAAGCACTGACGAATACCTGTGCTATGAGTTTCACAACATAGAACCATATAGCCCTAACGACAAACTGGAGCTGCACAAGGTAGATGTGAACAGGATCGAGTCGCTGGCCGGTGTACACTTTGTAAATGGTGTCATTTCCGCCAACTACGTGACCTCAACACCATCAGCCAACTAAACTGATCTCTTAAAGACTTTAAAAAAATCCCGCAAATGCGGGATTTTTTTTATTTATTCGAAGAGATCGTGTTTATTTAACGTAACGCCAAGATTGAGTACTCTAAATTTAGAATTGCGATAACACGGAAGGTGTACAATCCTATCGTCGCATTTTGGATTTACAAAGTGTTCACCCAAATGTTCGCAGACATTACAGCGAGGTATATTACTTCCTATTGCCTGTAAATGGTGGCAAGTATGCTATCGGCGACAAAGGGACGATAATGGGACGATTCATAATAGTTATACTTATTTTCGGTAATGCTGTTTTTGCCAGAGAAATCGAACACGACAGACTGACCAAATATTTGCTGAAGAGCATTAAGGTCATGCGGATTTAGTTGTATCTGGTCGTATAACGGACTTATAACTATCTTATAATTCGTATTTCCTGAAGATAGTATCTCTTTCATTTTACGCAAAAGATCCATATGCTTTTCGCCAATAACAACAGGGCCAACGTTTGGACCAACCGGACGAGTATAAAAAATATCTTTTTTTAATTGGTAAAATGAGTCAGGGTTGCGTGCTATCTGAGCATCAATAGCCGTAACGACATTTTCATTGGTAATACTATCATAGTGACGCGCATCATTTACTAACAGCAGTGTGTTATTTTTCTCATCGAGTACTCTGCCACGCAGTAATAATGATAAGTAATTCCAGAGGAAAGCCTTGTCCAGATATGCATTAAAGAACTTCATCTGAAAATTGAGCCTGCTTCCTCCCGTCAGATCGGGATCTTTCATTGAGATGTGAGCAGTTCTATCGGTGTCACATTCCAGTATTTCATAATCGAGAATAAATATTGCATTCTTTACAACAGCGTGCTTTTTTTTGAGAAACTCCAGTTTTTTTTCAATACCGAATAATGATTCCTGTACTGCGTCGAAGTGATAACATTTTGTTGAGTTGATGTATTTGCACCAGCTGTCTACATGATATTGCATGGCCCTAGAACTGCCAAAAATATAAGAATCGTATTGCGCCAGATTGTAGTGATTTTCCCAATTCTGAGTTGCGGCCATATCGGTATTGATCATGACCTTTTGAGGTATTCCTGAAGTGTAGTAACTATTGTAGTGATAGAGTACTTTAAAAGGATCGTTGACAAAGTATAACACCACCACCAATAACGGGGCTGAAAAGAAAACAAATAGCTTTAAGAAAAAAACCTTTTTCATGATATTTGACTTGTTATGCTTAGAACTGGAAATAGATGAACTGATGCTTTTCAAATACTCCGCACGTTATGATGAGTATGAGCGCGGCAAAGTATGCGGACCACCTGAATAATAAAGGTTTATTACTAAAGGTTTTACTCAAATCGTATTTTGCAGTTATTAAATAAATGAATTCAAGAAGAAAAATAAATCCGAAAGCGGGTAAAAGCGCATTCATAATACCCGGGAGGTTTAGGAATGCTATTTTCTTTGTAGTAATGACCTGATGTATTTCTTTGGGAACTGCACCTAGTTTCCTGATGATATAGAAGGCATCGGCGACATTATTGGCTCTGAAAAATATCCAAGTAAACAATACATAAACTTTGGTCAATACTTTACTTAATCCAGTATTTACCGATTGAGGTAATTTAGAAAACAGCTTCTTCCTTTTCTTTCGCGTAAAATATTCGTATATCAGTGCGCCACCGTGTAACAGGCCAAAAATGACGAACTTCCAGCCAGCCCCATGCCACAAACCGCTAAGAAAAAAAGTAGTGAACAACCCTACGACAATACCCATTTTACCCCAATAACGAAGGCCGGTAACAAGTGGATTAAAGAGGTAGTCATTGAACCAAGTAGATAATGATATATGCCAGCGCCTCCAGAATTCGGTGACACTTTTGCTTTTGAAAGGATGGTCGAAGTTAACCATGAGCTTATAGCCCATAACCTGCGCCGATCCGAGCGCAATATCGGAGTAGCCTGAAAAGTCGCAATATATCTCATAGCCAAAAAGGAAAATGCAGATAAGAATTGTTGTTGCAGAGTAGCCGGCCGGATTATTGTAAACAGGGTCAATGATCACAGCAATTCTATCGGCAATAACTATCTTTTTAAAAAACCCCCAAAGCATCAACCTGAATCCTTGTACTGCATCTGTATAACTGAAATCGTGTTTTTCATGAAATTGATGCAGTACATTCTGTGGTCTTTCAATGGGCCCTGCTACAAGTTGCGGATAAAACATCACATATAGTGCATATATACCGAAGTGTCTTTCTGCCTTTTGGTTGCCTCGGTACACCTCAATCGTGTAGCTCATTGCCTGAAAAGTATGAAAAGAGAGACCTATAGGTAAGATGATCTTTAGCAGCGGTATTGAAGATGTACTATGGAATGCATGAAAAATGACATTGGCATTATCTGCAAAAAAATTGTAGTATTTAAAGAACGCCAGCAAGCCGACATTTGCTACAATACTCATTGCGAGGAACCATTGTCGCCGTTTTCCTTCCGCTGGTTCAATAATAATACCGGCGATATAGTCGATGATGATAGTAAGGAAAAGTATAAGGATATAAACAGGGACGAATGCCATATAAAAAATGCAACTGGCGACAAGCAAATGAAGCCACCGAAATTTATATGGTAGTAAAAAATAAAGCAGTGTAACTAAAGGAAAAAATATAACAAATTGCAATGAATTGAAGAGCATATTTAATAAATAGATTTATTCCAAGGAAATATTGGGGTAAAAATAAACAAAAATGATATTGGAGGTGAGCTGGGTCGCGTTATTTTCCTGCTACGAATAGCTGCCAATAGGGCTTATTACGTAAATGACCATATGACACATAGAAAAACAAGGACAGCAAAAAGCTTTGCCAATCATTCAGTTTGCTATAATTCCATATTATGTTTACGCCAGATCGATCTCGGTATTGTCGCCGATATTGAGGCTCTGGCTAAGGCCACGCACATAAGCATCGCTGCCAATAATGCTTGAGTTGAGTACCACCTGATGCAGCTCGGCATATGAGCCTATAATGGAGTCTTTAACTATAGATGATTCTATTTTGGTGTGTTCACCGATGGTAACATTAGGGCCTATGATGGCATTGCGTATCTCACAGCCTTCGGCAATGTTGACCGGGTGGATAATAACTGTGTTGTGAAAAGACAGCTCCTTTTTGACACCCTCGCGGTCTTCCATCTGCTTAAGCAGAATTGCATTGGTAGAGAGCAGGGTTTCTTTTTTGCCACAATCGAACCAATTGTTGACCCTAAACGCATGAAGCTTGATACCATCTTCCAACATGTGCTGGAGGGCACTGGTGAAATGATATTCACCGTTTTCGTCGGCTGTGTTGTTGAGGTGCTTATCAAGCGCAGCAAACATGGCATTGGTTTCCTTGATATAGTAGATGCCCACCATAGCCATGTTAGACTTTGGTATAAGGGGTTTCTCCACCATACGGGTGACAAAGTCCTTATCATTAAGCTCTGCGACACCGAAGCTGCGCGGATCGTCAACTTTTCGCACACCTATCTGCGATATACCGCTACTGATCACTTCTTTTACATCGTAATCGCATACCGTATCGCCCAGTACTATCATTACCTCATCATCGCCCACTGCATCGCGGGTGAGCCATATGGCGTGGCCTGTGCCCCGCCTGTCGTTCTGAGAAACGAATGTTGGGTTAAGGTGAGAGTATTTACGCTCTATATATCGCTGTATCTTCTCGCCGAGATAACCAATGACGAAAACAAAATCGGTGACGCCTGCATCTGCCAACTGGTCTACGATAACCCCGAGTATTGTTTTACCGGCGATAGGTATCAACGCCTTAGGCTGGGTATAGGTAAGCGGTCGTAATTTTGTACCGGCTCCTGCAACAGGAATAATAGCTTTCACGAATCAAAATTAAGTCGTAAAAGTACGACTTAATCGTACAAATTGAAAGTTAATATACTTGTACTGACAGTGAGTACATATTGATATACCTGACAAAACGACAAAAGTCCCGGATGTGCTCCGGGACGGTTTGTTTGTATTTTTAACGCTGGGTAAAATTAGAATGTTGCGGCAAAATTCACCAGCTGCGTATGCAGAGCTGTGCGGTTGGCCGAAAGATCGTTCTTCAATGTCCAGGCCTGCCTGTAGATCAACACTTGATTGTTAAGCACCGTCTGGTAAGATGATGCTATCGCGGGCGTAGCTGCCGTAGCAATGTTGCTCTTGGTAGTACCTAACTCGGTCATCATCATTGTATGTACCTGATTCCAGGTAGCTTGTGCATTGGTCATGTCACCCGCAGCAATATAAGAATCCAATAATGCAACTTTAGCGTTAAAGTCAGTAACAGTTACAGTTGTTGGATGCGCCATCGCAGTCTGGAATGTGCCTGCACAAGTAGCTGTAAGCAAACAGCATGCTAGTAATATACGTTTCATTATCTTATTTTTTTTTAAAGTTATAAATAATTCCGAAAATAATAATCACTTTTCACTATCTAAGACAGCAGCACCCCCCCCATATAGTTGGGTCTTATATCGTAAAGATGGTGAAAATATTTTATTTCCAAGACCTAAACTACCCCATTTTTCATCAACAATTGCAATTGTTTTATCATCTGCAACGATAATATTGGGCCACGGACGGTCAAAATTATCCAATTCTTTGGTCTTGCGGGTACCGTCAAGGCCTAAAATGTTCCTTTTTACTCCGCCATACATATGATCTCGGCGGGGATCAAGGTTATTACAAAAACGCCATAATACATCGGCAATATCATCTGCATTAACCGTATGCTCCACATATAATATCATTTTTATCCCTTCCATACCCGGCTGGGCAGCCAATGCATTATGTAATTCACTAACATGGCCGGGGCGATCCTTACGCACCGCCACCAGCAAAACCGATATACCCCACTTCCTGGCCAGAACGTCGCTAAGGCTGGTTAGCTCCGGGAAACGGGCAAGGATATCACTTTTTGAAAAAGCAGCACTTAATTTGAATGGAACAAGAGGTTCCGTCATCTCTTCTTCCATTTTCGCTGTGCCGTCTATGCACATCTTACCTCCAAAACCCAGTTTGGAGCAACTATGGTCTAGCACGTCCATCGGTCCCTGACTGAAATAAACGTCTGTTACCGGGTTAATGTTATTGAACACGTAACGTGCGAGCTCAGCGTAGTTATCTATCTTGATCTTGCCATCCGCAAGTACCAGTATCTTGTTAAACATCATTTGCCCGGCACCCCACATGGCATTCATTACTTTCTGTCCCTGCCCTGCATATTCTTTATTGATAGTAGTAATAACAAGATTATGAAATACACCCTCTACAGGCATATTCATATCCGTGATCTCTGGCACCATAGTCATTTTGATAGGCGCCAGGAAAATACGTTCTGTAGCCTTGCCTATCCATGCATCCTCCTGCGGGGGTATACCTACTATAGTCGCAGGGTATACCGCATCTTTACGGTGTGTAATAGCGGTAATATGAAAACGAGGATACCAATCGGGCAGAGAATAGTATCCGGTGTGGTCACCAAAAGGGCCTTCCCAAATCATTTCTTCATCAGTATCCACATAGCCTTCTATAATAAAGTCGGCATCTGCCGGCACCTCTATATCAGGCTGTGTAATACAGCGCACCAGCTCTACTTTCTTCTTCCGCAAAAAACCTGCTAACATATATTCATCCACGTTCTCGGGCAATGGTGCCGTTGCTGCATAGGTATACACCGGGTCGCCACCCAGGGCCACTGCCACTGGCATTCGCTTGCCTAGCTTTTTATATTCGTTATAATGGCGGGCAGATACCTTGTGCTTATGCCAGTGCATACCTGTCATAGTAGGCTCAAACACCTGCATCCTGTACATACCAATGTTGCGGATGCCATTGTTAGGGTCTTTAGTATGTATGGCTGGCAGCGTAATGAACGGGCCTCCGTCCTGCGGCCAGCAGGTAAGCACCGGAATTTTGCTGAGATCAGGGTTGGCCATAACCACTTCCTGGCAGGCACCGCGCCCACTCACCACTTTGGGCATCCATGACGCAAACTTGCTTAGCTTAGGTAACATAGCCAGCTTTTCCAGCATGCCATTTTTAGGCGCTGATAGCGACTTGAACAGGTCCTCTATCTCATGCATCACATCATCCAGGTTATCTACGCCAAGGGCAATGCACATGCGCTTTTCGCTACCCATACTATTAATAAGTAGCGGGAAGTCGGTACCGGTATGCTCAAATAATAATGCTTTATTTCTATCGGGGGTCTTGGATATTCTATCAGTTATCTCTGCGATCTCTAATACAGGATCTACGAATGTCTTAATTCTCACGAGCTCACCTGCCTGCTCCAGCGCACTGATAAATGCCTGCAACGATTTGTATGCCATAGGACAAAGGTAATGCGATAAAAAATAGTAAGCGTACGCATACGGCTGTTCAAAAGATTGCTTTTTTCAATGCCGACCCATTTTCTTTTTATTTAGTTACTTTGCTTTATGTCGCTTTTCACCGCATCTATCAACTCAGGCAGTAATGGCAATTGCTATTACGTAGGTAATGCGCAGGAGGCCGTGCTGATAGATGTTGGCCTTACCTGCAGGGAAACAGAGAAGCGCATGCGCCGCTTAGAGCTGAGCATGGACAGGGTCAAAGCCATCTTCATCAGCCACGAGCATGGTGACCATATCAAGGGCCTTGAGGTCATCGCCGGCAAATACAAATTACCTGTCTATATCACAGAAGACACCCTCAGGCACAGTCGCCTGAGGCTGGATATGTCATTGGTAAGGTCTTTTCAGGCATACAAACCTGTTACTATCGGCGCACTTATCATACACCCTTTCACCAAGTTTCACGATGCTGCCGATGCGCATAGCTTTGTGGTAGAGAGCAATGGCGTTAAGGTAGGTGTATTCACCGATATTGGTACACCATGCAGCCATCTTACCACTCACTTTGCCCAGTGTCATGCCGCTTTTCTTGAGGCCAACTATGATGAGGCTATGCTGGAGAATGGCCGCTACCCTTACCACCTTAAAAAACGAATCAGTGGCGACGTAGGGCATCTGTCCAACAAGCAGGCGTTGGAGCTATTTATCGCACACAGGCCATCGTTTATGAGCCATATTTTTTTATCACACTTATCACAGGATAATAACACTCCCGAACTGGCGTTATCCGCATTTACCCCCCACGCAGACAAGGTAGATATCTCGGTTGCCTCACGCTACCACGAGGGCAATGTTTATCACATTACCAGCGGTAAAATACCCGCACCACCAAAAAAAGTTAGCCAGCAAAGAGCTGTACAAACATCATTATTCTAAAATTAAAGCCTTCATCATGAGCCTGCCACTCTTCATTAAAAACACGATCACCATCAATGCCCCTGCCAATAAGGTATGGGATGCCTTGGTAAATCCGGAACAAACAAAGAAATACATGTTCGGTTGCGAGACTGTATCCGACTGGAAACCCGGCAGTCCGCTGCTCTGGCGCATGGACTATGAGGGAAAAGAATTCATACCTGTAAAAGGTAATGTGGTGGACATCCAACCCGGACAACTGCTTGTATATACGGTGATAGATCCTAACAACCCCGCAATACCCGATATCCCTGAAAATTACCTCACCGTCATCTATGAGCTGGTCCCTGGCGACAACCACACCGTCCTCAATGTCACCCAGGGTGACTATAGCACCGTAGCCGATGGCGAAAAGAGATACAATGACTCCTACAACAATGGTGAAGGCTGGAATCCCATATTAGTGCAGATAAAGGAAATGCTGGAATCATAAACCACACATGTGAATGTTTATAATTTTCTAACTCACAGAAAACTAATATCGGCTTCCTTTCGTACATATTACTTGATACCGTAAATTTGCATCTCGGAAATGATAATTTATAATTAAAATATCTGCTTTTGATTAATATTTATAAAGAAATCTGATTATGTCTTTAAAATCTGAGTCACTATAGTATCTTCGGTGCTCTGAAAAACAGACATTTCCACAGCAAATAAATACACATAATAAACAAAATGAATAAGGTAAACGGCGTGTGCAATGGATAGTGTGAGAAAATTTATTGACTCTGGCATACTGGAATTGTATGTGCTGGAACAGACCTCAAGTTTCGAACAACAGGAAGTAGAGGTTATGGCCAGCATGCACGAAGAGGTGCGCCGGGAAATAGATGAGATCAGCAAAGCCTTATTAGGTTATGCCAGGGCTCATGCCATTGAGCCCGACCCTATGGTACTGCCATTCCTCATGGCCCGTATCGACTACATGGAGCGATTGAAAAATGGCGAACAGCCTTCTTTTCCTCCTGTTCTAAATAAAGATTCGAAAATATCAGACTACGACGAATGGCTCAACAGACCCGATCTTCAACTCGATAAGCCGTTGGATCAGGTAATGATACGCATTATAGGTTTCACACCCGAGGTCAGTTCAGCTATTGTATGGCTGCAACATGGCGCTCCTCCCGAAACCCATACCGATGAGCTGGAACAATTCCTCATTGTTGAGGGTACTTGCGAGATAGTTATAGGGCAGCAGGTAAACCACATGAAACCCGGAGATGTGCTTATCGTACCTCTGCACCAACCACACTATGTAAAGGTCACCTCCGATATTCCTTGCAAGATACTCTTGCAGCGTGTTGCCGCTTAACATCGGGGCAAAAACGCTCCTTTACCCATCTGCAACATTATGGTTATGAACCCTCTGTCAAAAAGATGCTGTACTTTTCGCATTGTTCCTTATTTTTGTCGCTACAATCAGTAGTATGAAACGTAATAACATCAATATTATCATAGCTGTTTCGCTTATCGTTCTGGCAGTTATAGCCCGCATCGTCAATTCAGGTATGCACCTGCACAACTACGTGCCTATTGCTGCCATTGGCCTGTTCAGTGGTTCTGTTATTAAAGACAGGCGTTTACTGGCGTTCTTTGTTCCGCTGGCCGGCCAGTTCATTGCCGATCTTTATTTCCAGTTGTTTACCAATACTCCTGGGTTCTATCCGGGCGAGTTTTTCAACTATGCAGCCATAGGCGCAGCTGCTGGTTTGGGTATGCTCATGAAGCAGCCTAAGCCTGCCAGCATCGTCGCTTACCTCTTTGGCGCATCGCTTACCTTCTTCATCATTTCTAACTTCGGTTTCTTCCTCGGTGGCTGGAATGGTTATTCTTTTGCCGGCCTGGGTAAGACTTACATCGATGCTATACCATTCTTTAAGAACACCCTTATTGGCGATATGCTCGGTGGTATCGCTATGTTTGGCGGCTACTTCATCACCCAGATGCTGGTAGAGAAGAATATGCAGAAAGCAAAAGCATAACTGACTACAATATATTATTGACCAACGGGTGGCTATAGCCACCCGTTGGTGTTATCAATAGGCATATAAATAAGCGGTAATGGCCATATCGTCATTCCTCTTCATTCATTACTTAACTTTGCACCACTAATGACACAGGAACAACTGAAAGACATGCGGGCCCGCATACAGCACCTGCATCGATTTCTTTTTATAGAAGATAAACTGATCAAACTGGAGAACGACCGCCAGCTCACCCTGTCTCCCGGCTTCTGGGATGACAATGCGCGCGCCACCGGTGTTCTCAAAGAGATCAAGATCAATAAATACTGGACCGACTTTTTCGAACTGGTAAAATCTTCTGTCGAGGACTTTGCCGTCTTGTTCGAATTCTGGAAAGAAGGAGAAGCTACCGAAGACGAAGCCAAAGAAGCATACGATAAGGCTCAGAAAGAGCTCGACGACCTCGAGTTCAAATCTACCCTTGATAAGCCGGAAGACGAGATGCCGGGTATGCTGGTCATCAATAGTGGTGCAGGCGGCACAGAGAGCCAGGACTGGGCCGAAATGCTGCTGCGTATGTACCGTATGTATGGCGAGAAGCAAGGCTGGAAGGTAAGCGAGATAGACGTGCAATATGGCGATGGTGCGGGTATCAAGCAGGCTACCCTGGAGTTCGATGGCGAGTTCGCCTACGGACTGCTGAAGGCCGAAAGTGGTGTACACCGCCTGGTGCGTATCTCCCCCTTCGACTCTAATGCCCGCAGGCACACATCATTTGCATCTGTCTTCGTTTATCCGTTGATAGATGATACTATCGATATACAGGTAAGCCCTGCGGATGTAGAGTGGGCATTCTTCCGCTCCGGCGGTTCAGGTGGGCAGAACGTGAACAAGGTGGAAACAGCCGTAAGGTTGAAGCACATACCATCGGGTATCATAGTAGAGTGCCAGATAGCACGTACACAGGGCGAGAACCGCGAAAAAGCTATGACCATGCTGAAAAGCCGCCTTTATGAGGAGGAGCTGCGCAAACGCCAGGAGATACTCAATGCAACCAACTCCAACAAAAAGAAAATTGAGTGGGGTTCACAGATTCGTTCTTACGTGTTCCACCCATACAAGATGATCAAGGACCACCGTACTGATTATGAGGTGGGCAACGTTGGCCCTATAATGGATGGTGAACTGGACGATTTTATTAAAGCATACCTAATGCAGAACAAAGAGGATTAACGTGGCAGAAGCAGTAAAGGAAAAGAAGAAAAAGTTTGACCTGCGTTTATTACGCAGGCTATTCTCATTTGCAGGCCCTTACCGCAAAACGTTGCTGCTAACTGTTTCACTCACCATACTGCTAGCGGCAGTTTCCCCGCTCAGGCCATACCTCATACAGCTATCTGTAGATAGCTACATCAGGGGGCATATGCTGAAGGCCCTTATGTGGATGACCGCCCTCCAGTTTGGTATTCTCATCCTCGAGAGTGGCCTGCGCTTCTGGTTCCTCTACCGCATCAACTGGCTCGGGCAAACAGTGGTTAACGATATACGCAAAGCCGTATTCAAAAAGATCCTGCACCAGAACATCAGCTATTTCGACAACACACCCATAGGCACACTCACCACCCGCACTATCAACGATATCGAGTCGCTCAATGATGTGTTCTCTGAGGGTATCATTTCTATTGTCTCAGACATTATCACCATCGTTGCTGTTATCACAGTCATGCTCATTATCGACTGGCGGCTCACGCTCATGTGCTTGTCTGTATTTCCGTTGCTCATCATCGCTACCTACTTTTTTAAAGAGAGTGTCAACAAGTCTTTTCAGCGCGTGCGCAATGCAGTAGCTGCACTCAATGTGTTTGTGCAGGAGCACCTCACCGGCATGTACATTGTGCAGGTATTTGCCGCAGAGCAGCGCGAGGCCGATAAGTTCAAAGAGATCAATAAAGAACACCGCAACGCTAATATCAAAGGCATCTTCGCCTACTCGGTGTTCTTCCCTGTGGTAGAGATCATACTGGCCTTGTCACTGGGCCTGCTGGTTTGGTACGGGTCGGCCCGCATGGTGCATTACAATGCTAGTCCGGGTGTTATCATCTCTTTTGTAGTCTACATCAACCTCCTGTTCCGCCCCATCCGTATGATGGCCGATAAGTTCAATGCCCTGCAGATGGGTATCATCGCCGGCGAGCGCGTATTTGCAGTGCTCGACAGCAAAGAGAACCCGCAGCACAATGGCGACCTCAAGCCGGCACGCATCAATGGTTCTGTAGAGTTTCAGGATGTACACTTCAGCTACAAGTCCGGTACTCCGGTGCTCAAGGGCATTTCATTCAAACTCGATGCCGGTAAGACCCTCGCCGTAGTAGGCCACACCGGCGCCGGCAAAACATCCATCATCAGCATCCTCAACAGGCTTTATGAGATAGAGAGTGGCCACATCCTTATTGATGGCACCGATATCAGCAAGTACGACATCTTCAACCTCAGGGAGCATATAGGCATTGTCTTGCAGGATGTGTTCTTGTTCTCCGGCACCATCATAGACAATATCACGCTGCGCAATAAAGATATTCCCCGCGAGCGCGTGGTAGAGGTCTGCAAGATGCTGGGCATACACGAGTTCATCATGCGCCTGCCCGGCGGTTACGACTTCGATGTTATGGAGCGCGGCAATAGCCTGTCACAGGGCCAGCGCCAGTTGCTATCTTTCGCACGAGCATTGTTGTACGACCCCTCTGTCCTCATTCTAGATGAGGCTACCTCATCGGTAGATAGTGAGAGCGAGCAGCTGATACAGAAAGCAATCGACACCCTCATCCAGGGCCGCACCTCTATTGTCATCGCCCATAGGCTCTCTACCATCCGTAAGGCCAATGAGATCATCGTCATGGACCACGGCAACATCATTGAGCGCGGTAGCCACAGCAGCCTTATAGCTCAGAATGGCGCTTACGCCGACCTCTACAATGCTGTAGAGCAGCGCGCCGAAGAAAAGGTGTCGTAATACTCCCGCTATCAATTATCTTTGAGTGCTCCTATTCAGCACCCTGTTCATGACAGCACCTCAGCACCTTAAAGACAGTCTTGCAGTAAAGGTATTCCTCTGCTTGCTCATACTGGCACCTATACTCATACACCTGTATTATGTCTGCCTCTATGCTGTCAACATACCCCTCATGGACGACTACGACGCCGTCCTCGGCTTTCTCAACGATTTTAAAAAGTCGGGCACTGCCCATCGTGTAGTACTACTGTTCAGCCAGCACAATGAGCACCGCATACTATCATCCAATCTGTTTTATGCCGCCTACTATCTGGTCACCGGCACCATCAATTTCAAGCAGGTCATCATGGTCAATTTTGGTCAGCTGCTGCTCATCTTCGGCATCTGCACCTGGTTCATGCGCCGCGCCCTGCCTCAGTATTGGTTGTTCGCTGCTGCTGTACTCAGCGCCTGCCTGTTCGACATCAACAATTTCGAGAATGCCTCATTTGCTATGGCCGGCATGCAGAACTATGGCATTGTGCTATTGATGCTCAGCAGCCTGTTGTTCTACAGCTTCAGTAGCAAGGGCTCTTTTGTTGCAGCAGTACTTCTGCAGATCATTTGCATCTACTCCAGCGGCAATGGCATGGTCGCAGCCTTCTTCATCCTTCTGTTCAACCTGCTATCTAAAGACAAAGCACGCACCTACGTATCCGGTGCCGTCTTACTGGTTGGTGCTCCCCTGTACTATTATCACTACACCCGTCTACAGACGGGCTTCTTCACTCTGGTACCTGCTAAGGTGTCTACCTTCTTCTTTCACATTATGGGCGCCCACTTTAGCTACGACTGGGGTATCCTCGCCGGTATTCTCTTGCTGGTGGCGCTGTTGCTGGCATTGCCAGTCCGCAGGCTACGGTCTGTCGGTGCACCTGTTGCCGCCGTGTTATGTATTGTAGGTTTCCTTTTAGCCTCTATGGGCATCATGTCCTTCTTCCGTGGCAATATGGATCCCCACATGGCCTATTCCAGCAGGTACTTTATCTATCCTCACCTATTGGTGGCATTCACATTTGTGCTCGTATGCATACGACTGCCTCGCCCTGCTATCATTTACGGCTTCATAGCCTTTACTATGTTGGGCCTTTCTGTCAGCTACATCAGCAACTACCGTGATGGCAAGGCCGGCTTTATCAGCTTCAACAACAGCCTCACCACACAACCCTACTTCTATCCCGATAGTGCCCGCGCAAAGACCATCACCGATGAATCCTGCAGGCTGCACATCTACTGCATCGAAGAACACAGAACCCCAACCGCTAAGTAACACCCCCCATTATAAAGTAAGATGCCACGATAAAATCGGGGCATCTTACTTTATATGTCATAACACCTCCATCTCCCTTGGAGAGGGCCGGGGTGAGGCCTCTTACATCAACTCTATAACCACTGCGCTTGCGCCGCCGCCGCCATTGCAGATACCTGCAGCGCCATACTTGGCACCCTTCTGTTGCAGCACGTTGATCAGCGTAACGATGATACGCGCACCGCTCGCACCCAGTGGGTGTCCCAGCGATACAGCACCACCATTCACATTCACCTGCTCAGGTTTCAGCTTCATGATCTGGCAGTTCACCAGGCCTACTGTGCTGAATGCCTCGTTCAGTTCAAAGTACTGGATGTCTTCCATCTTCAGGCCAGCCTTAGCTACTGCCTTTGGCACAGCCAGCGACGGTGTAGTGGTAAACCACTCAGGTGCCTGTTCAGCATCTGCATAACCCCTTATCTTAGCTATAGGCTTCAGGCCCAGTGCTTCTGCCTTCTCCTTGCTCATCAGCACCAGTGCAGCCGCACCATCATTCATCGTGCTGCTGTTAGCTGCTGTAGCTGTTCCTTCCTTGGTAAAGGCTGGCTTCAGTGCAGGTATCTTGTCAAACTTTACGTTAAATGGTTCTTCGTCCTTTGCAAATACGATAGGGTCACCCTTTTTGTTAGGTATCTCTACAGGCACTATTTCGTTTTCAAACAGGCCGGTGTTCACCGAGTTCTGGCTGCGTTTGTAGCTTTCTATAGCAAATGCATCCTGGTCTTCGCGGCTTATCTTGTATTCTGTAGCACACAGGTCAGCAGCATTACCCATTGGGTAGTTATGGTACACATCCAGCAGACCGTCCTTGCTCAGGCCGTCTATCATGGTAACATTACCATATTTATTGCCCCAGCGCATAGTATCACTGTAGAAGGGCACATTGCTCATGCTCTCCATACCACCTGCTACCACCACCTCAGCATCACCCAGCATTATAGCCTGTGCGCCGCTCATCACGCTCTTCATACCGCTCGCACATACCTTATTTACGGTCGTGCAGTTCACGCTATCTGGCAGGCCTGCAAACTTTGCAGCCTGGCGTGCAGGAGCCTGACCCAAGTTAGCCTGCATCACACTACCCATATATACGTCTGTTATTTCTTTCACATCGATGCCGGCCTTGGCTACAGCACCCTTGATAGCAGCTGCACCCAGCTTTGTTGCACTTACTTCTTTCAGAGATCCACCCCAGCTACCAATAGCGGTACGCACAGCAGATACTATATATACTTCTTTCATTCTAAATAGTTTGTTTTTGACGGCGCAAAGATATGGAAAAGTGCATTGTGCCTTTATCGTTTATCCGAATTGTTGAATTGATGATATTTATTATGTCTCACCTGACTTCCGAATTTTCCGGTTACTTCCGCATGCGGAAGGCATGAAAATGACACAAAACGTAGTACTGACAATAGTTTCAGCTGCCGACTTCCGCTTTTTGATCTGTACTTTTTTTAAAAAGCGGAAGTGGAAATCAAACTGCGCCTTCTCTACGCCCACCTTTCCCCTAATTTCCTGTTACTTCCGGTTCCGGAAGTAACTAAAAAATGTAAAATGCACTACTGACAAGGGTTTCGGCTGCCAGCTTCCGCTTTTTTGATCTGTATTTTTTAAAAAAAGCGGAAGTGGAAATCACCGAGCTCGCTGCTCCAAAATCACCTAACGGCCACATAAAGTTGAGCCTACTTTCTGACCTGAACAAAAAGAAAAAGCATGATGGACCAGTTTTGAGGTCATCATGCCTTCTTTATTGGCGCTAACGAATTGAAAGTATTACGGTTATCATTTTCTATTTAAAAATTATAGTCAAGGTAAAAACCGCCTCAACAGGTAGTTGTTAAATATATAACACACCCCACTCAACCATTTCCCATTTATTCATGTCTTATAGTACCAGAAACCCCACCAATGAACAAAACGAAACTATATCTCTTTTTATTGTTATGCTGCTGCGGTAGTATAGCACATGCGCAGAACCTGATACCTAACCCCAGTTTCGAGTATTATAGTAGTTGCCCCGTTGGCCCGCGTAGCGGCGCGGCCGGTCTTGTTATATGCAACGACTGGGTTTCTGCCAACTGGTCGCCCGACTATTATAATGCCTGCGATACGGGTGGGTCGGTGTGTGTGCCGGCTAACCTGATGGGTTATCAGCCAGCGCAGGATGGCAGTGCATATATTGGCATGTTTGCTTATAATTTATTAGGTACAGGTGACTATTCCGAATATATCATGGCCCAGCTTACTGCACCGCTGGAAAAAGACACTCCATATGTAGTCACCATTCATGTGTCGCTTGCAGATAGTTCCATGTATGCGGTAGATGACCTGGCCGTGCTGTTTGATACCTACGGGCAACCAGCCCAATCCCCTTTTGAGAACCTGGCCGCATCGCCAACACTGGCTTTTACTTCACTTGGCGTGATCTCTGACACAGCCAACTGGACAACACTGACCAAGATCTATATCCCGGACTCCGCTTACACCTATTTTATATTCGGCGATTTTGGCAACCAATATGAGGTAGATACCATTCGCCGGCCCGGCCACACGCGCCAGGCAGCCTATTACTATGTAGACAATATATCGGTACAAAAGGTTTCTTACACAGGTGTGCCGCAAGTGGCCGCAGCTGTCAATGATTGCCTTGTATATCCTAATCCGTTTACAGAAACAACAACACTCACTTTCAACAATCCATCAGCCGCTTCGGCATCGCTGAGCATCTACAATATGCAGGGCCAGCTCATGCGCAGCATAGAAGATATCACCGGCAACCAGGTAACAGTCGAGCGCGATGGGCTTGCAGCAGGCATGTATTTCTATCGCCTGCAATCAGACAAGGGCATGATAGGACAAGGGAAGATGACGGTGAAATAACTGTCTGAACTATGATTCGTTTGATTCAATGATGGACTATGATTGCATTTACAATGTAGTTGAGATCAACACCCGGAGCACCATTATTCCCTAGCATAACGGATATGTTTTCTACCGGCTACAATCAGAAAAGGTTTTAGGGCAGGAGAAGATGACAGCAAACTAACTGTCTGAACTATGATTCGTTTGATTCAATGATGGACTATGATTGCATTTACAATGTAGTTGAGATCAACGCCCGGAGCACCATTATTCCCTAGCATAACAGATATGTTTTCTAAGGGCTACAATCAGACAAGGTTTTAGGACAGGAGAAGATGACAG